>Ga0098046_1000304_pt1 | contig 18552 bp, 8 predicted proteins | sample 11BtaG_FD_77067 | JGI IMG/M metagenome (GOLD analysis project Ga0098046, IMG submission 77067) | Marine viral communities from the Subarctic Pacific Ocean - 11B_ETSP_OMZ_AT15265_CsCl metaG | ecosystem: Environmental > Aquatic > Marine > Oceanic | place: Pacific Ocean | collected 2015-01-16
CTAAAAGAGACGAACAAGTATTAGGTAGACAGCTACCTGAAAACATTGAAAAGCTTGTTTCTTTTATGGAAGACACTGGTGGTACTGTTCAAGACTATGTAAGGTTAAATCATGATTATTCAAATGTTAATGATGAGTCTTTACTTAGAGAATACTATAAAAATACTAAGCCACATCTTACGCATGACGAAATTTCATTTGTAATGGAAGATCAATTTACGTTTGATGCGGACGTTGATGAAGAGCGAGACATCAAAAAAAAGAAACTTGCTAAAAAAGAGGCGGTTGCAGAAGCACGTGGTCATTTAGAAGACTTGAAGAAAAGGTATTATGAAGAAATAAAATTAAGACCTGGAGTAACTCAAGAACAACAAAAGGCTGTGGACTTTTTTAATCGCTACAACACAGAACAAGAAATAGCAACGCAACAACACAAAGACTTTGTTAACAACACTAAAAGTTATTTCTCTAATGAATTCAAAGGTTTTGATTTCGAAGTTGGAGAAAAGAATTTTAGATATGGGGTTAAAAATGTTAATGATGTTGCAGAGAATCAATCTAATTTAAACAACTTCGTCGGGAAGTTCTTAGACACAGAAGGAAACGTTAAAGATACGAAAGGTTATCATAAGGCTATATATGCTGCACAGAATATAGATAAAATCGTAAATCATTTTTACGAACAAGGGAAATCTGATGGAATTAAAACTGTAGTAGACAGCTCAAAGAATATTTCTAATGAAGCTCGTCAAACTCAAGGTGATATTTTTATCGGAGGTCTTAAAGTTAAAGCTATAGATGGTGTAGATAGTTCTAAATTGAGAATTAAAAAAAGTAAATTTAACAATTAAAACTATTTAAAAATGAGTGTATTAAGTCCTCAGTTCGGAAATTTAGTACCTACTCCCCAATTAGAAACATTAGCATCAAATTATTTGAATTTTGCTGACGGGGGTGGAAACGATTTCGCGCAACAATATCTACCTGAAATTTATGAAGCCGAGGTAGAACGTTATGGAAACAGAACGATTGGAGGCTTCTTAAGAATGGTGGGAGCAGAAATGCCAATGATGTCTGATCAAGTTGTTTGGTCAGAGCAAAACAGATTACATGTATCTTATGATAATGTAACTGCTGGAAATGGTGGTACTGCAAACACTTTAACTATTCAAGGTATAGGCGCAAGCATCGTAAACGTTGTTTTCCCTAACCAAACTATTGTAATTATGGATCCTGCTGATCCTTCGTTTACTTGTAAAGCAATGGTATTAACTTCTGGTGCAACTGCAAATCCTGCAACTGGAGTTCTTACTGTACAACCTTATACAAGAACAAACGTTAACGCTGGAGCTGCTAACAGAACTGGATTAAAGATATTTGTCTACGGTTCTGAGTTTGCGAAAGGTGTTACTGGACCAGGAGCTTCTCAATCTATTGAGCCACAATTATCAGTATTTAGTAACAAACCTATTATTATTAGAGATAGATACGCAGTATCTGGTTCTGATACAGCTCAAATTGGTTGGGTTGAGGTTGCTACTGAAGATGGTACTTCTGGTTACTTATGGTATTTGAAAGCTGAAGGTGAAACTAGATTAAGATTCGAAGATTACTTAGAGATGTCAATGATTGAAGGTGAATTAGCTGCTACAAACGCTATTGCTGCTACTATTGGAGCACAAGCTGGTGTTGCTGGAGCTACTGCTGGTCAAATCGGTACTGAAGGTTTATTTGCTGCTATTAACAATGGTGGTAATGTACTTTCTGGTTACGCTGGATCACTTCAAGATTTCGACTCTGTACTAAGATTATTAGACAGTCAAGGAGCAATTGAAGAAAATATGTTATTCTTAGACAGAAAAACTGAACTATTATTTGATAATATGTTAGCACAGCAAAATTCTTACGGAGCTGGTGGTACATCTTACGGTGTATTCGAAAACTCTGAAGACATGGCGCTTAACTTAGGTTTTTCTGGATTTAGAAGAGGTTCATATGACTTCTACAAAACTTCTTGGAAATACTTAAATGACGCTTCTTTAAGAGGTGGATCTTCAAACTTTGTTAACGGTGATAACATCGATGGTGTATTAGTACCTGCTGGAACTTCTACAGTATACGATCAATTACTAGGAACAAACATCAGAAGACCTTTCTTACATGTAAGATATAGAGCTTCTCAAGCTGATGATAGAAGAATGAAATCATGGTTAACAGGTTCTGTTGGCGGTGCTAGTACTTCTACTCTTGATGCTATGGAGGTTAACTTCTTATCAGAAAGATGTCTATGTACTCAAGCAAGAAATAATTTCGTATTATTTGTAGCTTAATTTTTATAAGGTAAGGGCGCTTCGGCGCCCAATACCTTTAACTTATTTAATTATATTATATTATGTCAAAAGAAAAAAAGATAAACTCAGCCGAAGAAGGTTGGGAAATAAAAGATAGAAGATATGTTATTAGAGGTGATAGAAACCCTTTAACATTTACAATAAAATCAAGACATACAGAGAAATATCCTCTGCTATATTTTGATACAGATAACAATACACAAAGAGCGTTAAGATATGCTACAAATCAATCTTCACCGTTTGTTGATGAACAAAAAGGAGAAGTAACATTGAGGCATATTGTTTTTGAAGATGGAGCTCTATTTGTGCCAAAAGAAGAACAGGCTTTGCAAAAATTACTTTCATTATATCACCCTGATAGAAATAAAAGATTTGCAGAATTAATGCCTGTAAAAGAAGCTGAAGATGAAGTGCAAGTTATTAATTATCAGATTGATGCTATGATGTTAGCAAGAGATATGGATATTGATCACGCAGAAGCTATTATGAGAACTGAAATAGGTTCTAAAGTAAATGAATTAAGTTCTAAAGAGCTAAGAAGAGATTTACTTAAATTTGCTAAAGATCAACCATATTTATTCTTAGAGTTAGCAAAAGATGACAATGTAGAACTTAGAAACTTTGGCGTAAAAGCTACTGAAGCTGGTATTATAAAATTATCACAAGACCAGAGAAGCTTTACAATGGGTAAAAATGATAGAAAACTGTTTAGTGTACCTTTTGATGAAAATCCATATTCAGCATTAGCTGCATGGTTTAAAACAGATGAAGGAGTAGAAATGTATAAATCTATTTCTAAAAAGTTTAAATAAATAATTAAGGCGGGTTCGCCCGCCTTTTTATAAAAATATTATAATGGCAATAAACATAAATACTGTATATAAAACAGTCTTATTAATACTTAACCAACAGCAAAGAGGATATATGACACCTGATGAATTCAACAAGGTTGCAGATCAGGTACAGTTAAATGTATTCGAAGGTTATTTTGAAGATTTAAATCAACAGTATAGACTGCCTCAAAATGATACTGAATATGCTAATAGAGTAGATAATCTAGAGCAGAAGTTACAGTATTTTCAAAGAACAGGAACTAGCACAGGTGCAAATCCTTTTACTCCAGCACCAAGTACTACAACATATAATGGTAATGTAGTAACTGATACTATATATAGAGTTGGTTCTGTATTTTACAAAGGAGTTCAATTAAACCAATACGCACAAAGAAACGAGATAACACAATTATTACTTTCCCCGTTAACTCAACCTACTACAGATTTTCCTATATATTTACATGAGAACGATAAGTTTTATGTATATCCTACTAGCATTATTGCAAACGCGGATATAACTTTTTCTTATGTTAAAAAACCTGAGCCACCAGTTTGGAGTTATGGTGTTGGAAATTTAGGTCAATATGAATATGCTTCAGGAACTTCTATAAATTTTGAACTAGCTGCTTCTGAACAAAGTAATGTTATTACTAGAGTATTATCCTATGCTGGAGTAATAATAAATGACCCAACGATAATACAGGTAGCTCAACAAGAAATAGCTGCAGAACAACAAAACGCAAAACTATAAGACATGCCTAAACCAGATGGCGGATTAATCCGTGAAAATAATTTACAATATTACGCCGGCGCGCAGATTATATATACCTCAGCAGGAGCAACTACTGTATATGATTTTACATTTAATACTAAATTAGTTTTAGGTAGCACAACTAGTTATGCACCAACAGATCCTAATTATATACAAAATAATTTTCAAATATACACAAGTCCAAATGGTATAAATAGTTGGACTGAGTTTATTACAGCTTACACTGTAACTTATGTTCAAGACGGTACAAATTTAACTAGTAGAATAACACTGGCTGCAGGTCAAGGGGTCGGGACATATGTTAAAGTACAGTTAAAAGAAGGTGCGGTCGAAGATAATTATGGTAGTTATGAATACATAAAATTAAAAGATATTATTAATAATTTTATTGTAGGTTATGTAGGTCAAGATAAATTAATACCTAGAGTAAATAGAACAGATGTTATATTTCATGCTAAAAGAGGTTTACAAGAATTTAGTTATGATACATTAAAAAGTATAAAATCTCAAGAATTAACAGTTCCAGACAATCTTTCATTAATAATACCGCAAGATTATGTTAACTATGTTAAATTATCTTATGTAGACGGTAATGGTGTTAAGCATACTATATACCCAACACAATTAACGAGTAGTCCTTATTACACTCCTATACAAGACAAACATGGCAAGCCAATACAAGATAATTTCAGTGATAATGTGGAAGGTACTTCTTTAACTAACGAAAGATGGCAAGCAATGAATACAAGTAATATAACTGGGTTTTGGCCAGTGGATACTACTAATCCAGATATTTGGATGTATGATTGGTGGGGTGAACCAGGTGGTCCATGGGGTTGGTATGGACAAAGATATGGTGGTGATCCTGTAAACATGCAAGTAAATGGTTGGTTTAATATAGATGAAAGAAGAGGTACTTTTAATTTCTCTAGTGATTTAATGGGTAAATTAATAATATTAGAATATATATCTGATGGTTTAGCTTATGACCTAGATACTAAAGTACCTAAACTTGCAGAAGAGGCAATGTATCAACATTTACTATATAGCATAATGTCAACTAGAAGAGATACAGCCGCTATAGCACCACAATATAAAAGACAAAGATACGCAGCTTTACGTAATGCTAAAATAAGATTATCTAATATTAAGTTAGATGAAATAGTACAAGTAATGCGTAATAAATCTAAATGGATTAAACATTAAATATGCCAGAAATTAAAAACTCCTTTTTAAAAGGTAGAATGAATCAAGATCTTGACTCTCGTATTTTACCTAATGGTGAATATAGAGAAGCTATCAACTTATTGATTAGTAGATCTGAAGGTAGCACTGTTGGTGAGTTTGAAAATATTTTAGGTAATAGTATTCTAAGTACCATGTCAACTAATAAAAGTCTACGTATTATTGGCAGTTTTTCAGATGAAACAAATAATAGAGTTTATTTATTTGCAACTGATTTTTCTAATTCAAGTGCTAGTGCTAGAGCAGCAACTACAAATACTTGTTCTATTATAGAAATAGATCTGAATGGTCAAGCACCTATAACACCAGTTGTTTTAGTAAGTGGTTATTGGCTTAATTTTAATCAAAAATTTCCTATATACGGTGTTAATTTATTAGAAGAATTATTATTTTTTACTGATAATTTAAATCAACCAAGAAAGATAAACGTTACTACTGCTAGAAATAATCCTTATGTATCTGCTGGTAGTCCAGGAGCTTACACAGAAGAGATGCAAATATCTGTTGCAAAATATTATCCTTGCCTACCTGTTGTTCCTATACAAAAAACAAAAGGACTTGTTAGTAGTAGCGCTACAAATAGCACTACTGTAATAGTTTTACACGGAAGTACTGCCTCACCTAATATTAAAGTAGGTGATATAGTAACTGATTTTGATCAAACAGATGTTGCTGGTTTACAAATTACAAATACTTTACCTCCAGTTAGAGTTGTTGAGTGTATGAATCCAGGCACTAATACTCAGTTTAGAGTTAGTCCAGCAATGGCTATACCCAGTAGTGGAACTAGATTACCAACAAGCACTAGTATAGCTTTTACTAGAACTAGTATGAAAAATAGTGGTAACCAGTTTGTTTCTAATTTTTCTTTACAAGAAATTAATTTTGTTGGTGGTAATACAAGTTTTAGTATAAATAGATCTGGTAGTGGACCAGCAGTTCAATTAGGAGGTGTTCCTAGAGTTGGTGATATTATAACAATTACAACTGGAGCTACAGATGATATTCCTAATTTAAACAATACTAACGCGTCATATCGTTATCCTATAAGAGTTTCCGCGGTAACAGTAACAAATGTTAGTAACACAAGTACTGGTAGATGGCAAATAACAACTGATAAAGATTTTACAGCTGGAGGTGCTTTAGCTGGTTTTGCTGTTGGTGATAATATAGCTATAGGTAATAATGAAAATTATGACGCTAGTTTTAAAGGAGATACAAAATTTTTAGAAGATAAATTTATAAGATTAAGTTATAGATATAAATTTAATGATAATGAATATTCTTTAATGGCACCTTTTAGTAATACTATATTTGTACCAAAGCAACAAGGTCAATTTGGATTAGGTCAAATAAATACTAAGGTAAACGATATAAATAATTATTATCAAGACGAAACTGACGCTTATACTAGTACTATTTTAGAGTGGTTTGAAAATGATATAGATACTGTAGACGTTAAAATACCTGTACCAGATAGCATTGCTAACTTAATTAGTAAATATAAAATACAAAAATTAGATGTATTATATAAAGAATCAGATGGTTTGTCAGTAAAAGTTTTAGATACTATAGATTTAAGTGTTCCTGGATTAACTTTAGAAAGCATAGAGTATAATGACGATGTAAACGGTTTAATTACTCAGCAATATTATAATTATAATTACAAATCAAATAAACCTTATAAAACTCTACCGCAAAATCAAACAACTAGAGTTTATGATAAAGTGCCTATAAGAGCTTTAGCACAAGAGGTTTCTAGTAATAGAGTTATCTATGGTAACTTTGTAGAAAAAATGACTCCGCCTAGCACTATACCATACAGTGTTGGTTTAACAGATACAGATGTTGAGTCTTCTAATTATGCTGCTATTTATCCTCATCAAACAGTAAAACAAAACAGAACTTATCAATTAGGTTTTGTGTTAGTTGATTACTATGGTAGACAATCAGATGTTATACTCTCTTCGTATGATAGTGATAACTCTAGAGCTGGATCAAGTGTATATGTACCTTACAGAACTAGTGGTGAAGCAACAACTGCTCCAATAATAGATTGGTTAGGTAATAACTTAACCCTAAGTATTGATGAATCATTTGGTGGTACACAAAATTTTGAAACAGGTGAACCAGGTTTATATAGAGAACATGGTTATGCTGCGAGTATAATAGCTATAACTGATGGTGATGGTAATTATGAAGTTAACACCACTTATAATACAACTGGTGGTAGCGGAACAGGATGCGTAGTAAGAGTAACAAGTGTTAGTGCTGGCGGTGTAATAACAGGTTTATCTATTATCAATGGTGGTAGTGGTTATACACAAGGAAATGAATTAACCGTAACTGGAGGTGATGGCGCTGGAGCATTTACTATAAATACAGGTATTGCTAACCCACTTGGTTGGTATAGTTATAAAGTAGTTGTTAAACAACAACAACAAGAATATTACAACGTGTATATGCCTGGGTTTGTAAATGGATTACCTATACAAAATCAAACATGGGACGGTCAAACAAATACAACACCTACTTTTTCACCTATTGAAACACAAAGAGGAAAAATATTCTTTTCTACATTATTAAGTGAAAATATAAATAAAATACCTAGAGACTTAAATGAAATAGGACCAACTGATAGAGAGTTTAACAGTGATGAAATTATATATATAAGAGTAAACAATCCTAATGCTACTAAAGACGAAGAAGTTAGAAACTTACAATACTATCCTGGTCAATTAAGTCAAAACGTTTTAAATATAAGTACAGCTAAAGAAACAGAATTAGCTGCTATACCTTTTAAACCATTTAGAACTGGTTATACTTTTAACGGTATAATAATAGGTCCTACTGGTAATCAAGGTGGTTACAACGGAACAACTCAATATAATCCAGATGGAGCTAGTAACACTGTAACAGCTACTATAAATGCTGGTAGAATACCTTATGGAGATGTAGGGGATTTTCAGGCTTTTTATGCTTCTGAGCAAAATCCTTTTATAATTAAAGTTGGTCAAGTAGAAAACTTTGGTAACCCAGTTGGCGCTATGGTTGTAGGAAAAGGTCAAGGTTCTGTTAACCTAGGTAATTATCAAATAGCTCATGATACTAATTGGAATTCTACAGGTACTCCTTTACAAAATCAAAGAAATATGGAGCCTATATTGTCTGTTGCAGAAACTAAACCTACTTATTCTGTATTAGAATTATTTTATGAAACAGCAATGACAGGTAAGCTTGAAACATTAAACGGTATGATAGATACTAATTATGATGGTGCTGTAAGAATAAATGCTAGTGAAGGTAGTTTTTCTGAATCTATAGCTACTTTAACAAATGTAGGACCAGAATTTAAATTTATAAATGGATCAGGTGCAACTATACCATATCTTAACATTGTAGGAACTCCACTTATAACAAAAGTATATAGACAAAATGATTTAAGTCAAACAAACTTGCCTAACACTTTTTCATTAGTAGCTACAAGTAATAATCAATATCAAATAAAAACCGCAACAACTTTTTGGTATGGAACATCTTCTAATGCTATACCTTCTAGTGATGTTTATATATTTAATTTACAAGTAACAAGTTCTAGTGGTACTTATGTAGATAATTTAAATGCAGCATTAACACTTTCGTTGTCTAATGCTTCTCCAATCATGTATTCTAACTCTGGTTTAACCGATGTTATTGCTGTTGCATACACAGTTAGTCCAAATCCAGCTGTAAACTCTACAAATATAGTTCAATTGTATGGTACAAATGGTAGTGCAGACACGGCTAATAGAACTCAAGAATTAGTATGGGCTTTAACAAATATTGCTCCTGGTAAATTAGGTTCAGTAAGTGACTTTAGTATTAGTAATACAGGTTTAATAACTAGCAACACAACAATGGTTAATGAAGGTGCTTATGGTTTAATAGTTAGCTTAACAGATGTGAACAATACTGGTAGCAATAAAATATCTATAACAAGAACTATTAACTGGACAGCTGGTACTGCATTTGCTCCTAAAGCAATAGGTAGTGGTCAAGTAGCTCCTACTAGTTCATATATATTACAAGGCACGGGTAATTCTGGTGAGTTTTTATTTGCTAATGTTCCAAATAATACCGCAACAAGCGGAGCAGGAAGTCCATTTGGTTCACCTGCTTCTACAATGTTCAATATTAAAAAGATTTACAATGCTAGTGCGCAAGGAAATACAGCTTGTTCAGGAGTTGGAGGTGCAACTGCTAATTTATTCCAAGGAACTATAAAGTTAACCCCTAAACTTTATAACACTTCAACTGCTTCAGGAGATATAAGTGTTTTATTCACAATACAATATAGAGCAAATAATAGTTCTAGTTGGAGTTCAATTAATAGTGTATCAGGTGCTGGTTTAGATACATGGAGTGCTTCAACGTCAACCTTACAGCTTACTAAATCTACAAGTTCTACTGGTAATGTACAAAAAAATTATAGATTTGATCAACTTGGTGAGTATAGAGTTGTAACAAGTGGCTTAAGCGGTGATCAATCTGGTATCGCTAGGTTTACAGTAGAATTTCAAGATGGCGCTTACGGCGGTACTACCGCAGGTCCTTGTAAAGTGTAAGTATTAAAAAAAACAAGTAATAATATATTAAATGGCTATAACTATAGATGTTAACTTCTTTAATTCCTTTGCTTTAAAAAGAGTTTATGCTACCGTGTCAGGCGGTGAGATGCCTTATGCTGATAATCAAGGTACTAGAGCTACTAGTTGGACTACACCTATAGTTTCTAATTCTACATACGACTGGTATATAGAAGAATCTAGAATACGAGGTGGTTACAATAATACTAGCATGGACATAGGAGTTAAAGCTTATATTGTAGAAGAAAATGATAGTCAACAAAGAAGAAGTAATTCTTTAATATATTCTGGTATATATAACTCTAGAACAGGCATAAACAATACTAATCAATTTAGTGTTGCTGAAGAAATAACAAAAAGTGTAGATCCAGTTGGTGGATCAATACAAAAGCTTTATGCCGAGGATACAAATTTAACTGTATTTCAAGAAAGAAAATGTAATGTAGCTTTAATAGATAAAGACGCTATATATAGTGCTGAAGGTGGAGGTACTGTTACAACAGCAAATCAAGTTATTGGTTCAATAACACCTATACCTGGTAATTGGGGTATAGCAACTAATCCAGAATCTTTTGCTACATATGGTTATACTAAATATTTTGTAGACAAAGAAAGAAACGCTGTGTTGAAAATGGAAGGAACTTCTATACAAGAAATATCTTCAGGCGGTATGACTGATTTCTTTAGAGATCAATTGTCAGCTATTGGTTCAAACGGTGATATATTAGGTTCATACGATGTTTATAACAAGAACTATGTTATCTCTTTATTGCCTAACGGTAGATACTCAGCTGCTAATGCAAGCACAGATCTATATAAAACATTAACATGGGACGAATTAAACGCTGGTTGGGTTAGTTTTTATACATATCAACCAGATATAATGTTCAGTGTAAGGGGTGATTTTTATTCAGCTTCACCTAGCTACGCAGCTAACGGTAATATAAATACTAACTCTTATTTATGGAAACATTATAGTAATACAGATAGAAATAGTTTTTATGGATTTAAAACACCTTCATCAGTTCAATTTGTATTTAATCCAGAACCAAACTTTATAAAAACATTTAAAACTGTTAATTACGAAGGTAGTAATGGTTGGGAAATAAGTGATTTTAGATCAGATAATACTGGTCAAAACGCATCTGTAACACCTACAGGTAACTGGTTAAGTAATTTTGATCAAGCAACTGGTAATGTTAGATTAGCAAATGGATCACTAGGTCCAGCTAGTTATAACAAAATATATAGTTATGATGAAGGATTATATACAGAAGATAATATTGAATATAGAGCAGGTTTTTATAGAAAACAAAACAAATACTATGCTGTAGTACCTAACAATACGCAAACACCTATGTATGGTGAAGTTATATTTGGTAACCAGACAATGGGTATAAAAGGGTATTTTGCTACAGTAACAATGAAAACAGATAATACAACTAACAACGGCGGACCAAAATCTTTATTTGCGGTCAGCTCAGAATTTATACAAAAATAATTATGCCATTAGATCCAGTAACATTAGGAATAGCGTCAAGTGTCATCACCGGAATCTTTGGAGGAGGACGTGCTCGTAGAGCTAAAAGAAAAGCACAACGAGAAGCTAGGAGACTTAAAAATAAACTAAATAATTTAGAAAATAATAGACAAGCTATAATTGATCCTTTTAGAGGTATACAAGATATTTCTGGTATGGCAGTGGATAGATCTGATCAGATGACTAATGCTTATAATAATCTTTCAGTTGCTACTCAAGCTGCTGAAATGAAAATAGAACAAGCAGATATTTCATTAGCAAATACATTAGACACGTTAATGCAAACTGGTAGTGGCGCAGGTGGTGCTACTGCTTTAGCTCAAGCGGCTTTACAAAGTAAAAAAGAAGTTGCTGCTAGTATTGAACAACAAGAAGTTCAAAATGAAAAACTAAGAGCACAAGGAGAAGAGAGTTTAGAGCAAAGACAAATTGCAGAAAAAGGTAGAATAGAAGGATTAAAAATGTCTGAAGCTCAAAGAGTTCAACAAGCAAGAGCTCAAGGTGAACAGTTCATGTTCAATCAAAGAGAAAGTAGAGAGATGCAGCAAATCAATAGAACAGCAGCCCAACTTGATAATGCTCGTGCATCAGTTGCTCAAGCTCAACGAGATGGTACAGCGGCTATAACTGGTGCAATTGGTGGTATAGCTAACGCTTTAACTAAAATTGATGGCGGCGGTAGTGATGATAAAACTGGAAAAAATTAGAAAATAAATTATGTCATACGAACAACCTAAGTATATAAACGAATCGCAAGCTGATTTATTTCAGAACATGCAGAATAAGATAGACTCTGCTGTTACTACTAGTAAGACTACTATTGCTAAACAAAAATACAGAGCTGATGTAGAAATGAACCAGAACATTGTAGAAGCTGGTAATGCTTCTGCTAATGTTATAGGAAATATAAATAAGCAAGATTATGGTGATCAATTTACGACAAACAAAGTAGATGGTTATTTTGATAATTATGAAACTGAAGACGGAAGAACAATAACGTGGGCTGAAAGAGCGAAAGAGGTTACAATGGAAATGAATCAAAAACCTAGACCAGAAAACTATGGTGATTTAAAAGCTGAATTAGATTTTATTAATAACTCACCTGAAGCTGTTAAAACTTCATTAGAAAACTTAACATCTCAATTAGATATTGAAGATAGAGAAATAGATATGACTGGTAAAAGTGGACCTATATTAGCTTCATATATTTTAAGTGGTAAACCTGGTTATAAACCTGGTCAAAGTGGTTTTGATTATAAAATAAGAAGAGGACCTAATAATAGCATAGAATATGTTTTTTCAGGTAGTGCTAATATAAATGGTAAAGAAATTAAGTTTCCTGATGGTGAATACGTGTTAAATAGTAATGATTTACAAGCATTACAAGATGATGATAGAGATTTAATACAAGGTATACCTAGTGAAACAGATCAAATAAACAGTGTAATTCAAGATTCTAACTTTTTCAAAGGCGCTGAATATAATGAAAAAGGTGAAAGAACTGGTGGTAGTTTTAAAGATCAAATTGATCTATATAGAATGAAAGGAAACCCTGTCCCAGGTGAAACTACTACAGTTAGAAAAGTTAAAGGTGCTGAGCTTCAAAAAATGGGTTATCAAAACGTTGATCCTGATAAAGTATATAAGTTTGAAACATGGAATGTAGATAGAGTAGAGGTAAGAAAAGCAATGGAACAATCAATAAACAATAATGTTGCTGAGTTTTTAGATCCAACAACTGGTGATGTTGATAGAGCTAGATCATATTGGAATAATAGATTAGCTCCAAGTTTAGGAACAGAGGTTATGGAAGTTGATTTAATGAGGCAAGCTTTTGGGAAATTTGATGAAGTTGCTAGCATGAGTGATGAAGATGTACAGAGTTTATGGGAGGAAGCTACAGGTGCTTGGCCTTCAGATTTAACTGAGTTAAATAAATATCAAAAAGCAGCTTTCCACAAAGTATATACAGATAGAGCTGTTAACCAAGTAGTTAGCGAAATGAACCAAAGTCCTTTTGATTTGATGACTGGAACTTTTGTAGATGAAGATCAAGAAATTAAAACAGCTAGTAATATAATTGCAAACAACCAGGCTAAGACACAAAATAGTTTGCAAATAAATTAACAACATGGTAAATCCTAAAGATTACGCGTGGCGAGATAAAGCCGCTTGGAATGAAATACCCGAATATTATCGAGATCGTGTTAAAAACCAGTTCGAAAAAGATTGGGATATTACAAACCATGAAAATCATGATCTTGTAGGTTCTTATGTGCAAACCTGGCTGTCTAACAATGAAGATAAAAATATTGATAAAGCTGGTGATATTATAGATAAAGAAAAAAGCTTACAAACTGACGACGCTAACATGAAGCGTATTCACGAACAATTAAAAAAAGCTAAGTTTTTAAAAGGTAAAGCTTTAGATTATGATACTTTTGTTCAACATGCTGTGAATAATCCTGAGTATCGTATGAAGGTGCATAGTGTGCTAAGACAAAACAACATGGAGTCTAATGACATTGACTTTAACACGTTTAATACAAAAGTGTTTGGTGATGAATCAAGTATTACAAAAGCACCAGGAAGTTCTGCTCTTGATGATATGACTTTAGAAGAGCAAGAAAAAATAGCTAAAGAGCTTGGTATGACTGTAGAAGAAATGCTTGCAGATGAAGGAGCTCAAAGAATATTTACTAGAGCTCAACCTGATAATACTATGATAGAGGTAGAAGGCGTACCTTTTGATATAGCGGCTCAATTACAAGGTAATGAAAAAACACAAGGTAGCAATAATTATGAAAATCAATTAATAGCTCAGCAAGAAGCTTATAATGAAATATTTGCAGGAGGTGCAGACGCTATACCGCTTTTACCTGATGGTACTGTTGATTACAATGCTTTAAATGCAAAAATAAAAGAAATAAAAGGATTTACACCTAATATTCGTATTGCTAAACAAGATTCAGTTATAGAAGATTTTGATTTTGATACTCAATTAAATTTAGATGCCAATAACATAATGGTTCCAGATTTAAGTGGCGAGCGTGATAGTATATCAGGAAGAAATAAAATTGGAGGCGAGTGGGACACTAGTACAAATAGAGCTATAAAAGCTTTGCAACCTTTTGTTAAAGCTGGTTTTTCTTTTGAAGAAGGCGAAGATCCAGATGACATGAGTGGTCAAACCGAGTCTTTATTAATTACAGCTCCTAATGGAGAAAAATTAAATATACAGCCTACATCTAGTAATCAACAAACTATTTTAGATTTTTTAAAAAATAATAATCAATTAATATCAGCGGCAGATCAAAGAGCTAATCAAAGAAAATTAATAGAATATTATGATGGAGAAATAGATTTAACTACTAAAGAATTAGCTAAAATATCTATAATAGATCCAGAAGTAAAAGATTATGTGATGAGGAGCATGCCTGAGGATAGTGAAATACTTAATAAAGATGATTTTATGGGTACTGTTAATCCACAGACTCAAAAAAAATATACAGAAGATGAAGCTATAGATGCTGAATTTAATTCTTTTCAAGAAGCTTATAAGCAAACTTTTGATAAAGCAGTTCACAATGATCCCAGATATGAATTTGCTACGATGCAAGCAAGAGAAGCTACTGATAAGCTTTCTAAAGATTATATAGAAAAGTTAAGAGAAAAATATGCAGATGAAGATGGTTTAGTTAGTGAGGAAAACATGCCTTTGATGCAAGAAGAATTTGCAGACTGGTATAACAATACTACTCAAGAAAACTTAAAGAATAATAAAGTAGCTAAAAGATTATTCCAAGATTATGGTTTAGCATCAGCTGAATTATACGGAGATAGATTTAGATCGTTTGAAAAATATAATTATGACACGTGGTTAGATGAGAATGTTTATAGAGAAATAGATCAAGCATTAGATTCAGGTAGAGGTGGTCCGATTATAGAATTTATGGAAACAGTAATTCCTACTGGAGGTTGGTGGAATAGAGCTTGGCAAAAAGTTAGAAGCTCTTCTGCTAGTATACCTGCCGGTATAAGAACCGTATCTAATACTATAGAGATAGCATTGCAAAAAGAACTTGAAATGGAAGGTAGATCTGAAATATATAATTCTATAAAAGATGGTATAGAAAATGGAGATCTTAGTGAAAACATGACTTTAGCGGAAGCTAGAGAGGTTAATGGAGAAATAGACAGTTGGATGAATTGGAATTTACTACACGGTTGGAGTGAAGACGATTCATTAAAAGATTTTTATGCTAAAAGAAAAGAAAGATACGATAACACTGTAAGAGATCTTACTGAAGATTTAGGTGATTTATCACAACAAGAAAGATATGCTAGTTTTGCTGCTGACTACGCAGACATGGAGCTAGATGGATATGCTATTCCTGACTGGTTCGTAAACAGTTCAGCTGATATGATAAAACAAGCACCGCATATGGTGCCAAGTACGCTAGGCGGTATATTATTAGCCGCTGGTAGTGCAACAACCGCTATGTCTGGAGGAACTCTTTCATTTGCAGGAATACCTGCTGCTACTTTAGGTAGTGGTTTGTTAGCGGTAGGATCTGGTGTTATGGCTTCTCAAGTTTACGCCGATGTTTATATGCAAGGTCTTAGAAGACAAATGGAAGGCGAATATGGTGAAGGAGGTTTTTCAACTGAAGATTACTTAGACGCTTTGTCGAAAGATGAATATGGTTCTCAGATGCCGGCTTTAACAGCTGCTGCATTAACAGGTGCTTCAGAATATTTATTTGGTAAATTAGGTGGTAACATAACAGGTAATGTTGCTGGTAATATATTAAAAAGCACAGCTGGTAATAAAATACTAGGAGCTACATTTGCTAATTACGCTAGAGGTTTAGTTTCATATGGAGCTGCTACAACCATAGACGGTGTTATTGAAGGAGCAACAGAAGGTTTTCAATCATACATGGCTCAAGTAGCTGAAAATGCTATGAACCTTTATAAAGGTGATATGGAAAATGAAGCTACTTCTAGTATATTTTATAAAAATATAGATGTAGATGAGATCATAGAAGAAGCTAAAATGGGTTTCAATATGGGTATATTCATGGGTGTTGGTGGTGTTGCATTAAGTAACAAGAGTAATAAAGGTGGTAGTTATGATAATTTAAACTATGAAGGTAGAGCTATGCAAATAGCTGAGAAATATGATATATCTGGGTTTAATAATGATGATGGAGGAATTGGTCCAGGAAAAAGTGGTCCAGGAGGAAGTGGTGCTGGTATTAGTACCGCTGCTAATAAAGCGTTTTTAGATATACAACAAGCTATTAAAACTAATAATAATTTAACGCCTGTACAAAAACGAAATAAAATACAAACAGTATCTGATATTAGAGAAGCTGCTATAAAAGTACCTCCAACAGTAAGAGGTGCAGATAAAAAAGCGTTAATAGATTTATTAAGAGAAAAGAAAAGCACTACAAATCAAATTAAAAAAATTAATGATAAAACTATAAGTGGTTCTCAAGGATTAGATGGTAGGTTATCAGAAATAAATACTGAAATATCTGATATTATAAAAAACAATATTAATAATAAACCTATTACTCGTAATACTCTTATACCTCCAAAAGTAATGGATGCTATATTTAACAATGTATCTAGATTTGCAGGTGTTCAAAACTTTGTAGATCCTAGAGATCGTGCTTTAAATAGAGATTTTAGTATAGCTGATGATGGCATTTCTCCAGCACAACAAGGACCTAAATTAAACGAAGGTGTACAAGATTTTACTCAAGATCAAAGAACAAGAACTAATAGACCACAAACAGTAGAAGGCGAAATAATACAAGCCGAAGCTGCTGGTGCACCTGATGTTAGAAATATTGTTGCTGAAAACGATTCATATAGTAGAACAGATAGGCTTATGAATGATGCTGATTTTGATTTAGATAATAGATTTGATCAAAGAAGAGTATTAAAAGCAGCGGCTCCTGTAATAGAAGCGGCTTTAAAAAGAGAATATAAACCTGGTAGTTTATTAACAAGAGATCAATTTAGAACAGCATTGGAAAATGAATACTTGTTAACATTAAGAGAATACAATGAAGATCAAGATGTAAATCTACAAGGACCAGGAAAACAAACTAGTAATTTATTTGCTCTTAGAGCTAAGAGAATAACTAGAGAAAATATAGGTAAAGGTGAACGTGCTAGTTTAGACAGAGAAGATGCAATGCAAGTTGCTGATACATCGCAGGAACAAGATTTAGATCAAGATCAAACAGTTGGTACAAGAGAAAAAGTTTATTCTTCTGAAACAGATCAAGTGCAAGACCAAGATGTATCTGAAACTAAAGCTAACATTGAAGACCAAGTTGCAAAAGATATATTACTAGCTGTTAATAAAGGTGATAATCCTGCTACAATAGTTAGTGAAATTAAAAACAATGTTAAAAAATCTTATTTTAAAGAGTTAAGAAGAGATATAGGTACATTTGCTAGTAAAGCGTATAAAGATTTTATAAATTCTTTAGATGAAGCATTTATCAAGTCTATACCAGCAGCTACTATAAAAAGAAGATTTGGCAAACTATTTGGAATTAAACAAATAGGTATTACACCTACTAAACAAATAAGTAAATCAGGTAAACCTAGTAATTTCAACAAACAAATATATAGTATACCTAAAATAACAAAACAAGGTCTACAAGAGTTTAAAGATTATTTTTTAGCTGGTGAAAAAAGACAACAGTCAATGTATCAGATTTTAGCAAATGATTTTGCTTTAGAATCTATAAATGAATTAATGGCTGATAAAGGTTTTATGCAGAGACTAGAAACAGCTTTAGGTGATAGTGGTATTACTGCTGTAGAATTCATGCAAACAGTTGAAAATTTATTAGATGCTAGAGTTAAAGAAGATACTTCATTAGATGTAATAGATGCTCCGGTTAAACAAGCAGCCGGTGCTAGTCCTACTCCTACTCCTGTTGATGGTAGAAGAGCTATTAAAGAAGCGGATAAAAAGAAAGCAAGAGAAAAATTAGCTAAAGAAAAGTTGCAAAAGAAAATAGATAAGGCTAAAAAGAAAGTTAATTTAAAAGATTCTGATGCTTATTTTGAGTTTAGTAAAGATAAAGAAGGTACTTCACTGTCAAGTATGTTTGGTTTTAAAAAGATACCTGTTAAAACAGAAAAATACATA
>Ga0098046_1000305_pt1 | contig 18547 bp, 8 predicted proteins | sample 11BtaG_FD_77067 | JGI IMG/M metagenome (GOLD analysis project Ga0098046, IMG submission 77067) | Marine viral communities from the Subarctic Pacific Ocean - 11B_ETSP_OMZ_AT15265_CsCl metaG | ecosystem: Environmental > Aquatic > Marine > Oceanic | place: Pacific Ocean | collected 2015-01-16
AGATGATTTTAACGAACCGTTTATCACTAACGGTGTAAAAGCATCTACTATAATACAAGAAGCTTATCAAGAAGAAAGAAGAAAAAACGGTTTGATATATTCTGGAATATATAATTCAAACTCTGGTGTTAATGATTTAAATCAGTTTGTAATGGCTGAAAAAATTACTAAAGACTTAAATCCAACTTACGGTAGTATACAAAAGTTATTTAGTAGAAACACAGATTTAGTTACGTTTTGTGAAGATAAAGTTGTTAAAGTTTTAGCAAACAAAGATGCTGTATTTAACGCTGATGGTAATCCGCAGTTGACAGCTAATGAAAATGTTTTAGGACAAACTATACCTTTTGTGGGTGAATATGGTATAGCTACAAATCCAGAATCTTTTGCATCAGAATCTTATAGAGCTTATTTTACAGACAAACAAAGAGGCACGGTACTTAGATTGTCTAGAGACGGTTTAACCCCTATATCTAAAGCTGGTATGAATGATTGGTTTAGAGATAATCTATCACAGTATCACTCTTTAATTGGTACTTATGACTCTTACAAAGATGGTTATAACTTAACATTATCTAATTTGCCAGAGTTTAGTGAAAACTTTATATTAGATTCTTATTTAGACACTGGAGATGCTTTAGAAGAATATACACTAGGTTCTTTAAGTTTAGTGTCAAATCCAGGTGTTTCTAATGGAGTTCCTTTACAATATCTTTTTGAAAGCAATAAAGTAAACGAATACAATAGTGTCAATGTGTTTAGTTGGGCTGCTTTTAATCAAGCCTCTTATGATTTAACCGCTACTGTATCTGTTATACATCACGCTGAAATAGGTGTTGGAGATATTAGAGCAGTAGTTCCATTAACAGCAGCTGGAACACAAGGAACGTTTGATTTTTGGACTGTAGAAGCGACAGATCCTGCAACAGGAACACAACACACTTATACAAGTACTGTTAGTGAAAATGATGCTATATCGCAAGTGCCTGCTGGTTATACAGGTATTCAATCTTCTAATTTTGCATCAGCTGTTTATACTTCAAGTTTAGCAGGTGGTGGTAGCGCTAATCCTGGAAGGTTTTGGCATGCTGACTTCGCGTCTTTTACAGGTGATATTTTTTCACATGATTATGAATACGGCGATGCGGATTGTGATCCTCATATATATGGTTTTATTGCAAGATACCATAGTGTAGGTACAGCCTTCGCTACAGTCGCAACTCGAGTTGTAGAAAACGACCCTGCTTCTACAGATCCTTTAACTTATAAAAGCTGGTCCACCGGTTATGACCCTGCAAAAGAAAAAACCATAGTGTACCCAGCTCAAGGTAGTAGTTCGACATATATGAAGCAAGTTTCTAATTGTATTACTAGAGATAGTAGTACTCACAATATAGTGTTTGATAGAGTTGGAGGAGATAGGTCTAAGGCTTATGTTGAAACTTCTCATACTGGTAATTTACATGCTAACACACCTAGTTTAGTTGGTAGTTTAAATCATAATATTGGTAATATTCAATCTACGGACTTAACACAAGCAGCGGCAGGTGTTATAGATTTAGACACATCTTCAAAAGGTGGCTCGCTACATAGAAAAGTAATGAATGGTGATGAAATACATGTTTACGTAAAAGTAATGTGCTACCCTACTCATGATTCATCAATCCTTAGCGGGACTTTTTACAATGCTAATTCTGGCTCATATGTCTCAAATAAATACTATGGATATAATTACATTGAACCTAGAATAGAACTTAGAGATGGTTATAACGAAGTAGATTCTAGCAAGATATGGATAGAACCTGCTGGTGGTGCTGGTGCTGGTGATTATCAAGATATGAAAAGTCCAATGTCTGCGCCAGGCGGATCATCTTTTCAATACGTGCACAAATCTGGTAGTAATGTGCCAAGCGGTGATGGTGCTTACGAGTTTAGTGGATTTACAAGACCTTTAGGTAAAAATTACTATGCTAATTCTCGCACTGTTACTTTTCCACATACAAACACTGTAGATGGGTTAAAATGGACAGATAGCTCAAGTAATCCTACTAAATCAGATGTTAAGTATATTATTCTTAAAGCAAGTTGGAAGTTTGTGGATCCTGATCAACAAAACTCAGATGGATCTAAAAAATCTGGAGTTGCCAATATAAAAACAAAAGTAGTTGTTGAAAATCTTAAAGTAAGAATTTATGAAAACGCCAACGATGGTGGAAGTGATTACGCTACAGGTAGTCAAAGTCAATATGATCAAATGAAAAAACCACTTTGGCAGATTAGAGAAATAAAAATATCAAAAGGCTATGGTTTAAGCACTGCCTCTATAACACCTACTTATGATCCTATAACAGGAACTTTTACTCAAGCAGTAAATCCTGGTGGAATATATCCAGTTGATCCTATACCTAATGTAAAGGTTCCAGCTTGGACAGAAGTTATTCATCATAATTTTGGACCTGGAAGTTGGAGTTATACTGGTGGTAGTGGAATGTATGCGTCAAGTAGGTTGTCTTATAGATTTGGACAATCATATTCTAGCACTGAAATTACTCAAATGGCGCAAAACAGCTTAGATGTTTCTCTAGCGCCAAACACTCCCGTGAAATATAAAGTTCCTAATGATTGGGATTCAACAACTGGTATTGCGCCTAATGTTTTGAACACGTCGCACAATAATTACGGTCACAATGGCTCGGCTCACCAACCAGTTGGAATTGGTGCACATGGTTTAAGTTTTAACAGAGCAACAGATGGAGAACATTATGACACCAGCTCTGGCCCAGCACTTGTTACTTATAATGAAGAGTTTTTAAATGTACATCCAGGGAGTCATAGCTCTAAAGATATACTTTACGATTTACCAAGTGGATCGCATTGGGGTTACGGTGCTGGAATTGGTTGGTATTTAGTAGATGTTGAGTTTGACAATACTTACGAAGACGGTATGCCTACCAACCCAGGAGACCCAGATTTAAAAACAGAATACAGCCAACTTGTTTGGCCAAACACTAGGGTTATGGTTTTAGGTGTTGGCTCTGCCTACGCGGCAACTCGTTCTAACGGGCAAGATGTAGATCCAGAAAATGGCGTGGGCGTGTTTGATGGTTCTGCTGATCATATACACGTTACTTTAGTGCCCACAAAAAGAACAGAATATGGTAGTAGTGATGGTTCTGGTGATGATAAAGTTGTATTAAGAGGTATATTTAAAATTACTAGTAATAGTAGTGTTATGACACAAAGTCCAAGTTGGGCAACTAATGGTAAGGCTTCAAACCAATTTGCACTTAGAGTTTATAATACAAATAATGGTATTAGAATAAATAAAATAATTGCTAAAAAATTATCTCACTCTTATCTTCCAGTTTGGGCAAGTACATCTGGTACAGCAGAAAAATGGAGTTTTAACGATGGTGTAGGAAGTACTAACAACGCTGTGCATATGTTCTCACGAAAAGATATTTACTTCCAAAGACCTGGATTATGTTGGCAAGTTCCAGCAGATAAAAATGATGGTCAATATTTTTGGACTCAAGAATTTGGTACAGCTAATACTTCATCACCTCCAGTTGTATCAGCTAAAGGTTGGGAATTAAGCTTTACAGTTAATAAAAACCCACGTACTAATACGTATTCTGGTAAATTAAAAGGGTATATTGCTATAGACGATGGCTCTGGTAATCATGAAGGTCTTTATTTTGAAGATATACAACACGAAGGTAATTATCTTATTAAGTTTAATTTTGATGGTAATCCATCAGCTATTACGGGTGAAAATTGGGTGTTTTTACGTGGTAATATTGGTGGGACGCCAAATGTAGATTATAGTACTGTTGGTAGCTTTGATGTAGCTAGCTCGCAAACTACCGGAGACTTCGCTTCTTCTGCAAATGTTATAAATAGAATAAAGTTTTCAGATGGAAGCGCGCCGGGTACAGCTCAAGAATATCAAATAAGTAGTATACAGCTTGTAGATTCAAGAAAAGTATTTTTAGGTGGATCTGCTGGATCTTGGAATTTTGATCAATTTAACCCATCAATAGACAATTATATTTACTGGAAAGTAGGTACAAATGATTTTCCTAGAGAATGTTTAGTATTTAACAATTGCCAAGCTGTTAATTATTATGGTGACAAACTTGGATTTGTAAATGTAAATCAACAAATTACTAAAACTATAAATCAGTTTGAACAATATAAAATAAAGTTTCAACATAGTATATCTGAAAATAGTGATCCTAACCGACCATCACTAGCAATATATTATTACAACAGCAAAGGTTTTGGTTTTAAAATAAGTGGTATTGATCATACTATGGGTGTTGCTACAGGTAAATTTGATTTACAAGGTAACGAAATAAGAGAAGTTGGTTTTGACCCAGAAAACCCTTTAATTGTAACAATTGGTGAATTAGATTCAACAGGACAACCAATAGAAGGTTCTACGTGGAACAATGTACAACCAGCACCAAACCAAAATTATGAAGCTGATTTAGTTAACTCTTTTGTGATAGCTGTACAAGGTGATATGGGTCAAGTTATAAATGGCACTATAGATGCTATTACAATGCAAAGAGCTTTTACAAGTTCTTATAAAGAAGACACAACAGTTACATTTGCTGAAAATGTTAATGGTTGGACTAGCTTTAAATCTTTTACACCAGAAAATGGATTAAGTCTGTCTAATAAATATTTTACTTTTGATAAAGGCGCTTTATATCAGCATTATGTACCAAAAAAAGGTGGTTCATTAGGTGAATATGTCGACACTGTTTTTGTGAAATATACATCAAAAGAAGCTGATAATTATAACAATTTTTATAACAACCAATATGTTTCCAGTATTACAGCTGTCTTAAATCAAGAACCTTCTATAGTAAAAACATTTAATACTTTAAATTACGAAGGTACTCAAGCTTATATTTTAAAACCCTCAACAGTTTACAAAGATGGTCTTGTTATAAAATCAGAAGATGATTTAACTAACATAAACAATGCTATAACACTCGGCCTTAGTGATTTACCTGGGTGGTCATGTGAAGAAATTAAAACTGATTTAGATGTTGGAACTGTTAGCGAGTTTATCAAAAAAGAAGGTAAATGGTTTAACTTTATAAAAGGAAAATCTAATGTTGATATTCCAAACACAAAATTATTTAGTGTACAAGGTGTTGGATTTATAGATTCCATAGAAGTAATACCTGATGAAACAGACATGGATGTAGATAATCCCGATGGAAACGCCGAAGCGATTTTAGGTCCTATTCCGGGGGGCACCGCTGGGGGCAATGGCAATGCTAATGGTAATGGTAATGGTGGTTATTAATAAAAAAATATTATGAAAATAAATTCTTTTGAAATAGATACTTCTGAAATGTCTAATATACCGCAAAGTAGACGGTATACTGTAAGTGGTGATATAGGCGCGTCATTTACAATTGTAGCTTTACAAAATTCAAGTAGTTCTTCGACACATACTTTATATTATGACTTTAATAGCAGTGCTTTTGAAAGTGGACATAATGACGATCAAAACAATTTAAATATAACTCTTACGTCTACGGTATATAAAGATAATATTAATTTTCCAGATGGTGGTGGAGATTTTGTTATTAAATTAATACAAACGAATAGTGATAAAACAAATATTATAAGTAAATCTATATCAAAAGTTTCAGCTGCAACCACGTTAACTTTTCAAGCAGAAACTAGTAATACTAACAGCTACGAAACTCTTCCAACTACCACTTCTAAAGGGGTTCTTAATACTAGCGGCTCTGTTAGTTTTAACTGGGACATAACTAATAAAAAAACTGATACATATGGTTTTGGTTTATTACAAAACACCAGTTCTGCATTTGACTTCGATCTTACGCTAGAAAACTCGACTGTACCCAACATACGAAACGCTTGGTATTTTAAAGCGACTGATACCGTTGATGGCGCTATAACATCAGCAACGGCATTTAGAGTTGATGATCTAACAGATTTAGTAGTGGGAATGCAAATTACAGGTGTAAGTTCTGGGAGTTTAAGTGGAACACCTTTTATAACAAGTATAGATACTGGAGACAAAACAATTACTATTAGTTCGGTGCAAACTTTTGCAGATGGTATAACACTAACATTTAAAGCATATGGAATTGATAATATTAAAAGTGCTATTGGAGCAGTATTTGAATTTCCCGATATAACAATTACTCCAACTGTATTAACTAAAGCGGTGAGAACTGATGTAAATAGTAGTGCTTCTATTGATTTAGTAGATACGTATGGTATAGCTGGTGGTAACCTTGTTACATACAAAGGTGTGGGTGTAGATAATAGCGCTTCTAATAGAGTTACAGAAATTGCAACAGCAGACGTAGATGGTAGTAACGGTGTTATAACTGTAGAAAGAGCTCAAACTTTATCACAAGGAGTTGTTCTTACTTTTATAGGATCTTTTGCTATAATAAATTTTAGTGGTAACATAATAATAAACAGTTATCCAAACGTTAATAGAACAATAAACTTTGATTTAGATAAGTTCTTGTCTATAGGTTTAGATTCTTAAAATAAATAAACATGGCTATAGTACAAGTAAATTTTAATAAAAAAACTAATTGCTCATTACAAGTTGGAGACAAGGCTTATGTTTCTTCTAAAATTAGTGAGGTTATTATAGGTGATCCACAATATGTTGGCGTTATAACAGAAGTAAATAGTGGTGGTGTAAAAGTTAATGATACATCTGATATTATTGTAGATCCAAACACCGCTGGTAATGCAAGACAGTTTTTTTCATTTGCAAAAGATATAGTTGCAAATGAGTCAAGTTTAAAAGGTTATTATGCAGATGTTACGTTTACAAATGACTCAAATAATTACGCAGAATTATTCGCTATTGGGTCAGAAGTAAGTCCTAGTAGTAAATAAAAGGCAAAAAGTGTGACTATATTAATTATAAATAAAAATAAATAAGTATGTATGAAATTTTAGCAATAGATCCCAGTTTAATTGAACCAATTAAAGCTTTTTGGCAATATGCAATACCAGCGGCCGTAAGTCTTTTTTCAGCCAACAGTAGTAGAAAAGCTGCTAAATCACAAGCTAATAAAGATAGACAATTTCAACAAGAACAGGCTGCTCTTTTAGAAAAACAAAAACAAGCATATAGAGACATGGTTTTTACAAACCCATTTGCAGATATGACTAATGCGTATTCTGACTTGCAAACAGATTTTAGCAATCTAGCTTCTGGTGCTAAAAATGTTTATGCTGGAGCTGAAGATGTTTTTGCAAATATAGACAATACATATGAAGGTATGGAAAACCGTTTTGAAGATATGACGGTTGATATGCGTGCTGCAGATTTTCAAAGACAACAAGGGCAACAGCAAAGAGCAAATATACTAGGTAGTTTAAGAGGCGCTGCAGGTAGTAGTGGTGTAGCTTCATTAGCACAAACATTAGCAAACCAAGGCGCCTTGCAGTCACAGCAAATTGCAGCTGGTATTGGACAACAAGAAAGACAAAATCAAATGTTAGCAGCTAGAGAAGGATCAAGAATAGATCAATTACAAAGAGCGACTGGTTTGCAGTTACAACAACTGCAAGCTCAAGGCGCTTTAAAAGAAATGGCAGGTGCGTCTGAACAGCAACGTTTACAATTAGCTGGCGCACAGCAAGCTAGAGGATTAGGTGTTGCTAGAGAGAATATGATAGCACAAGGCGAACAACAAGCAGATATGGCTAGAAGAACTGGTGATCAAATGCTACAAGAAGCTGAAATGAGTAGACAAGCTACACTATTAGGAATGCAATATGGCCAGTCAAGCGGCGCTAATCAACAGTTGCAAATGTCATTGTACAACCAGCAACAAGCTAACAATGCTGCTAGTCAAATGACTACAAACGCATTAAGTAGCATACCTTTTGGTGATATAGATTTTGGTGGCGGTGGCGGTGGTAGTAGTAGTTTTGGCTTAGGACAAGGTTTAGGTGGTAACACAAATTTTTCACTTTATCAAAATAAAATACCTGGCAGTAATTTTAATATAGACACAAAATTTTTAAACACACCTCCCACTCCTTTCAACCCTAAATAACAAATATAAATTATGGCAAAATTATACGGAACAGCAGACCCAGTATTAGTATCAGCGGCGTTTAAACACGGCACTTCTAATATACCTATGGATCTTAAAACTGTTTACAAAGACAGAGTTACAAATGTAAAAAACTTTGCTGATGAAATAGGTAAAGCTTTTGATAAGATATATGCTGATGATAAAGCTACAAATGATTTGTTGACAGATGTTTCTACCCAAGCATTAGACTTAATGGAAACAGGTGGTGGTATGAACGACGAAGATATGGCTATGAATTATGAAATAGTTAACGGCTATAAACAAAGAATAAAAGATATAACAGATCAATACGGTAAACTTGGTAAAGATGGTGATATTCAAAGATCTAAGCTAAGAGCTGAAATGAACACTTACTTAGCTAACGTAAAAAAGAATTCAGAAACATATCAAAATTTAGTTAAACTTTCTAGTAATAGTGTTTTGCTTGGTAACCCTGGTGATCCACACAAAGAATTACTTACTAAAATAATAGAAGATCAAAACAATAATACTAACTTTGTTAAAAAAGAGTATGATAAAGGTAAAATTTATTTTAGTATACCTAGTAAAAGTGGTGAAACTATAAGAATGACAATGTCAGAGATAAGCGACGGTGTTGCAGCTGAAAACCCAGCTTTATTAGGTAATGTAAACAAAGTTTTTACTAACGTTCAAAAAGATGGCCAACTAAGAGGAGGTGTAATAACCGATAGAGACCTTAAAACACACGTTAGTAGTATAAAAAACTTAATGAGTGATTATGGAGAAATATTAAACGTGTCTCAAGGTGTATTTGGTAACATGGATTATTCTTTTGATGAGGTTTTAACTGGTAGAGCTAAAAAAAATGGAGTAATAGATACAGATCTTTTAAATATTGTATATGATGAACTAGAAAAATTAGGTGGTGCTGATTTAGATGATGATGGTGATGTAGATCAAAATGACATGAGTTTGCTGCAAAAAGCTAAGGCTAATGGTGAACTATATGTAGACGCTAAAAACGGTATGACGCTTATAGATGCTATTAAAAAAGACAAGCAGTTACATAGAGATTTATTAGCTAATTATTTAGGAGAAACAGCAGTTAAAGATTTTTATGGTAGAGGCAGTGACTTGTACAAAGCACCTAAAACAGATAACGAAAAAAATAAAAATAAATATTTTAAATTAAATCAAAATTTTGGAGGTGGAGTTACTGGTGGTGTTCTTAATAAATTAATAGATGATTTAGATAGTGGAACTATAAATATAGGTGGTAAAGAGTACAATGTAAATCCAAATAATAATAGCTGGAGCTCAAAAGATGGTGATACTAAATCTGGTAATGATGTATTACAGTACTATTATGATGCTTATGGCTCTGATTTTGCTTTTTACAATGACACACGATTTGCTAAATATAGAGGAAGAAAAACAAAAGAAGAAGAATTAGTTACATCTTCAACAATAGAAGATGTTGAAAACAATGTTAAAGAGTTTTTTGTTGATTTAAATATGTTAGACAGTGATGGAAATTATATACCCTATAAAGCCACAGGTATTGATAAAGTTCTTGGTGGTAGTGATCTTAGAATGGGTAAAAATAGAATTGAATTAAAAGAAAAAATAAACAACTTTTTAAAACAAGCCGGCATAGAAGACAAAGTTGTAACTACTAGCATAGGATCTGCTAATTCTATAAATCTTAACGGCAAGCAATATACTTTTAAACAAGGTACTTTTGAAAAAAATTACAAGAACTTAATAAAAGATTTAAGTGATATTTTAAAAGGAGGTAATGTTTCACAAATAAATTTTGGTTAATAAATAGTTTATATGAACGAAGAAATATTAAATAATATTTGGACTCATTTATCGAGTAATAATTTAACTAATAGTGATTTTGACACTTGGAAAAATAATTTTTTACAAAACGAAACCACTAGAGATAATATATATAATTATTTATCACAAAACAACTTAACTAAAAGTAGTAAAGAAGATTGGACACTCAGTACTATGGGCTCACAATTAAATGATAGTTCTTCGGATTCAGTAAGTTGGTTTGATCAAACATGGTTTGGTAGAGGTATAAAAGCAGCTAGTACTACAGGTGAGGCTTCTGATTTAATTTTAGAAGGCTCTAATGTTACTTTAGAAAGCGTACAAGAGTTTGTAAAAGCAAAAGAACAAGAAGCTAGAGAGTATGTTCCATCTAAACGAATGGAAGAGTTTCAAAAAAAATATAAGCAAGAGGGATCTTCTTGGACTGCTTTTTTTAGAGGTGTAAAAAGAGATCCAACGTTAATGGCTGAATTGCTTGTTCAATCTTTCGGGACACAATTAGGGACGCTTATAGATTCTCCAGAGTCTAGAGCTGCTACAGCTATAGGGTTTGGTAGTGGTGCCGTGGCAGGATCCGGAGGTGGTGTTGTTGGTGCTGTAGGAGGGGGTATTGTTGGTTCTATGGGTAGTTTAGCAGCGAGTATGGAAACAGCCTTAACTTTAGGTGAACTAATAGAAACAGAATTAAAAACAAAAAACCAAAAATTCACAGATGAAAATGTTTTAAAACTTTTACAAGGTCCTGATGGGAAAAAGATAAGAAACCGAGCAATTGGAAGGGGTATTGCTATTGGGGCAATAGAGACGCTAACTGGAAGTGTTGCTGGTAAAGTAGCTAAAGCTGTTAGAAAAACCGCGCTAGCGAAAGGCGCTGGTAAAACGGCTAGTACACTAAAAGCCGCGAGTGCAGGTGTTAGTATAGAGGCAGCAGGTGGTGCAACAGGTGAAGTTGTTGGTAGAGCAATAGCAGGACAAGAAATGGACCCTGCTGAAATTGGTTTTGAAGCTATAACAGGTACTGTAACCACGCCTGGTACAGTTGGTTATGCTTTAGCCACCGCTAAAACTCCAGTTTACAAACTAAACAGTCAAGAAGTTACGTATGAGCAAATGAAAGATTTTGTTGATACAGCTGATGATATGGATATTGCTAAAGCTAATATTCAAATGGAAAATGATTTTACTGGTATAGGTAAAAAAGCACAAGCAAAACAAGAAGCTGCTAGAACAATGGTTAAATTATCTGGTGATGAGGCTACTATAGCAGAAGTTAGTAAAGTAGTTGCTGAAGAAAATTATCAAGCTAATATGGCCTTTGCTAAAAAACACGTAGATTTATACGGTTTAAAGTTTACAGAGCTAACTAAAGAAGAAATAGCAGAAAAATTTGGTAAAGACTCTGATTTAATAAATGCTTTAGGTACTGTTTCTGGTGATGAAATTATAATAAACAAAGATAACGCTAAAACACAACAGTATGGTGATAATGTAGGTAATCACGAGTTATTACATGGTATTATAAAAGCTAGTGGTTCAAAAATAGATCAAGCAACAATTAATAATTTTTTAGATATTATAGGTGAAGAAGCTAGGACCGTAATACAAACAAGAATTGATAATACTATAGATAAAAACGGTAATAAAGTTTACGATGAAAAATATTTATCTAAACATAGAGATGAATATTTTACTATGTTTTCTGACGCTGTTGAGGCTGGTGAAATTAAATTTAACGATAGTGTATTTACAAAAATAAAAGATTTACTTAGACGTATGTTTGCTAGCTTAGGTATTTCCAAAGTTAATTTTAACGATGCTCAAAGTACTTACAACTTTTTAAAAGATTATAACAGAAGTATACATAAAGGCGCTTTAAGTAGTGGTTTAAAAACCGCTACTAAAGGTAAAGCTTTTTTTAATACTATGGATAAAAAATCTGTATCTGTAGAACGTAGAAATCAAATATCTAGCAGCGTGCAAGAATTAGGTAATACGTTTGCTTTTGAAGGTGGTAAAAAACTTTGGGATGAAGCAGGTGCTGATCAAACTATAACAGCTATAAAAGAAGGTAAGTTTTTAGACGATTTAATAGCTTCAAAATACAAGGCCGATAGAGTGCCAGTTGATTTTGTAGACAAAGTGTATTCTGAACTTACTAGTCATATTAAAAACTTTAATCCAGAAACAAATGATAATTTATTTGGTTGGATAAATAGTCAATTAGCTAACAAAGCGGGTAATGTTTATAATAGAGAATACAAACAAGCTGAACAAGAAAAAACAGCTAAAGACGTAGATGATAGAACAAAAGAAGGTGAAGTAAAAGTACAAGTAGCTGCTGAGACAGATACTGCACTAGAAGCTTTTGAACAAGAAGACATATCACCTGCCGCTGAAGTTAGAAAAAGAAAAGAACAGCAAGATAAAAAACCTGAGTATTCTAAGTTTAGAAGAAAACTTGGCATTGAAACTGGTAGTACTTTATACAATTCTGTTTTAGATGCTGCTAGAAAAGCATTGATAAGAGCATATGAATCAGGTAAGCCTGCTAGAAACATACAAAGAAGCCTTAGAGATGAAGCTAACACTTATTTATTTAAAACTGTAAAAAACTTTTTAGGTACTAAACAATATATTAGTAATTTAAAAAAGTTTAGAGAATCTATAATGGAAGTTATGTTTGTAGCTGACTTAGTTCAACTAGAAAGAAATGTGCCAGATAATCAAAGAGTTTTTACTAAGTTTGTAAAAAAATTAACATCAAAAGCAGAAGTACAAAAAGCTATTAATGAAAATAAATTACCTACATCTGCGTTAAACATAATAGACAAAGGTACAGCTGTAAATTTATATGAAAAAGCAAACCCAACTGGAGAGCAGTTTTTATCATATTTTAATATACCTGCTTTTAATCCTGTAACAAAACAAAGATCTGGTAAACGTGGTACTAGAAAAGATCAACTTGCTAAATACATGTCCGGCGCTTTAGCATATGATGCTACAATGCAAGTAGCACAAGAAAACGAAATTATACAAAAAAGACAAGATATAGCTGATTTAAAAAATATTGATATACCTAAAGATGATTTGCAAGTTTTATCTGATGTAATTAATAGGCCTATAAATGTTAAATTTTCTGTTGCACCAAATAGTTTTAAAAATACTTTAACTAAAGAAGCTTTAAATTTAAACGAAAATAACTTTTCTTTCGAATCTCAATATTTATTTATTAAAACATCACTTCGTAATTTTAACTTAGGTCCTGAAAAAGCTTTAGAAATAGCTTTTATAACTTTAAAAAATCAAACTATAAATCCTGCTGATCAAGCTTATTTATCTAAAATAATTAAAGAAGGTGTAGTTGATAAAAACTATATTAAAGATGTATTAAAAGAAATAGAAGCAATAACTGTAAAAGAAATAAAACAATATGGTTATAACGCGACTAAAAACAGATTAGATAATAGATTAAAAAAAGCTGTTGATAACGATGAAAGAGTCAACATAATAAAACAATTTTTATTAAACGAAAGTAAATCTATTAGAACTTCAAAAGCAGATGGTATAACTAGAAATAGTCAAGTTTACGACAAGATATTATCTCCTTTGTTAGATGAGTACAATGTTAAAGGTTTTAGTGTTGTAGAGCTTAAAACTAAAGATGGTAAAGATAGAACATTTGTAGACAGAAAAACAGGTAAAAAAGTTAACTACACAAAAATAGCTTATAATGGTAGCGAAATAAACACCTATGCTAAAGTAACTGACATAAAAAGAAATTTTGCAAATTATATAAACACTATAGACGAGCAATCAAAACAAGCTATTAAGTATGTTTTAGATATAGCCAAAGACAAAAGTTTAAGTGTACTTGAAAGAAAAGCAATAATAAAACTTTTAACTACAGATCAAGTTGGTGCGTTTAGAAAAATATCGAAAGCGGGTATGTATATAGAAGGTTTACCTACTAAAGAAACAACTTTAGATCATGAAACAACAATAAATGATTTGTATCAACAAACACTTGACGCTATAGATGGTAAAATTAGTTTTGATGCTTTAGAAAACACATTTAATAATTCTAAAGTAAATTTAATAACTAAAGCAGTAGACAAAAAGCTAAATGAAGAAGGTTTAAAATCAACTGGATCAAGAAGAATGTTTAATAATAAAGTTAGAAACCTTATAAACAAAGACAAAAGATACAAAGACAAACAAAAAGTTTATGGTAATAACGAGCAAAAAATAAAAAACAATTTAAACAAAGCTGTAAGACTAGCACAGTCACCAATGTCATATAGTAATAAAAAAAGAGGTATGTCTACTTTTGACTTTGATGAAACACTTATAGACAAAGGTGATAACTTTATAATAGCTAAAAAAGGTAAAGAAACTATTAAAATAAGTAGTGGACAGTGGCCTATATTAGGTCCTGCTTTAACAGAGCAAGGTTATGAGTTTGATTTTAGCGACTTTACTAATGTACGAGGTGGTGTTGAAGGTCCGCTGTTGCAAAAAATGCGTAATCAAATTAAAAAGTTTGGCGCTAAAAATGTTTTTGTTTTAACAGCTAGACCACCACAAAGTGCTCAAGCAATACACGATTGGTTAAAATCAAAAAATATAAACATACCTAGAGAAAATATTACAGGTTTAGGTAATAGCACTGGTGAAGCTAAAGCTGCTTGGATGTTAGAAAAGTTTTCTGAAGGTTACAATGATATGTATTTTGTAGATGACGCATTACCTAATGTTAAAGCTGTTAAACATGTTTTAGAACAGTTAGATGTAAAATCAAAAGTTGTGCAAGCTAAAACAAAGTTTAGCGTAGGTATAGATAAAAATTTTAATAAAATATTAGAAGAAGTAACTGGTATTGAAGCTAAAAAACGTTTTTCAGATATTAAAGCTAGAAAACGTGGAGAAAAAAAAGGTAAATTTAGGCTTTTTATACCGCCATCACACGAAGACTTTGTAGGTTTACTATATAACTTTATGGGTAAAGGTAGAAGAGGTGATCAACATAGAAACTTTTTTGAACAAGCCTTAGTTAAACCTTTAAATAGAGCTTATAGAGAAATAGATACGGCTAAGCAAGCTATAGCAAACGATTATAAGTCATTAAACAAGCAGTTTCCAGAAGTTAAAAATAAATTAACAAAACAAACTCCTGATGGTGATTTTACTTTTCAAGATGCTATAAGAGTTTATTTGTGGAATAAACACGGTTATGACATTCCTGGTTTAAGTAAAACTGATCAACAAAATTTAGTTGATTTAGTAATTAATGATCCTAGTTTGCAAACTTATGCTGAAACATTAAATGTAATATCTAAACAAGAAACTTATGTTGATCCTGGTCCAAACTGGGAAACAGGTAATATAAGAATAGATTTAATAGACGCCACTGGTAGAGTTGGTAGAGCAAGTTACTTTACAGAGTTTAATGAAAACGCTGAAACAATGTTTTCACCAGATAATCTAAATAAAATTGAAGCTGCTTATGGTAAAAATTTTAGAGAAGCTTTAGAAGATATGCTACATGCTATTAAAACTGGTATTAATAGACCTAAAGGTGCTAACGCTAAACCAAATATGTTTTTAAACTGGTTAAACGCTTCTGTTTCTGGAGTTATGTTTTTTAATACTAGATCTTCAATACTACAGCAAATGTCTATTGTTAATTATATAAACTTTGCTGATAACAATATATTTGCAGCTGGTAAAGCTTTTGCTAATCAAAAACAATATTGGGCAGATTGGGCATTTATATTTAACTCTGATATGCTAAAACAAAGACGTGGTGGTATCGGTACAGATATAAATGGTGCTGAGCTTGCCGAAGCAGTTAAAAAAGCTAGGCCTAATAATTTATTTGATCAAGTGGCTATAATAACAGGTAAATTACTTAAACTAGGATTTTTACCTACGCAAATTGGTGATAATATAGCAATTGCTACTGGTGGTGCTACTTTTTATAGAAATAGAATAAATAAGTATATAAAAGATGGTATGAGCAAAAAAGAAGCTGAAGCAGCTGCTTTTACTGATTTTCAAGATTTAACACAATCAACTCAGCAGTCGTCAAGACCTGACATGACGTCGCAACAACAAAGATCTTGGATAGGTAAGTTTGTATTAAACTTTCAAAACATAACATCGCAGTATAATAGAGTAATGAAAAAAGCTACATCAGATATATATAACAGAAGAATCACGCCGCCTTATACTACTCAAGCACAAAGTGATTTAGGTAATTTATCTAAAATATTATATTACGGTGGTATACAAAACGTTATATTTTATAGTTTACAAACTGCTTTATTTGCTGTTATGTTTGATGAGGATGAAGATGAAGATCAAATATTAAAGAAAAGAGAAAGAGTTATACAAGGTAGTATTGACTCTATATTAAGAGGTACTGGTATATACGGCGCTGTTGCATCTACGCTTAAAAATATGATTATAAAGTTTAATAAGCAAAGAGAAAAAGGTTATAATAAAGATGAAAGCGCTGTGTTAATGGAAGCTTTAAATTTTTCACCTATTGTTGGTATTAGAGCTAGAGGTATTGTTAACGCTGAAAAAACTCTTAATTATAACATGCCTGTTATAAAAGAAATGGAAACTTTTGATATTGATAACCCTATGTGGTCAGCTGTTACTAATTATGTTCAAGTAGCTGGATTTCCTGCAAATAGATTGTATCAAAAAACTATAAACATGCGTAACGCACTTAATACAGATTATACTAATTTTCAAAGAGCATTGTTTTTTAGTGGTTATACTACTTGGAGTTTAGGCTTAGGTGATAATGAAGCTATAATAGAAGCAAAAGAAAAAGCTAAGATAAATAAAAAAAATAAAAAGAAAACTAAAAAGAAAAAGAAACAAGTGCCTTTTTTGTAAAACACAATATTAAACAATTAAAAAAATAAGTGACTATATAACAATGGTGAAAAGACTAATAATATTACTAACAACTATACTTTTAGTGGCTTGTTCAGCTCCTAAAAAATGTTGTTCGCAAACATTTGGAAAAGAAGATGTTAAAAAGCTGTTAAAGTTTTCTACATTTTATGCCGCTGTTAACGGTGGTACGTCGCTTTCTGATGTTGATATATTCTCTGTAGATAATGGTTTATCTACGCAGACTGTTTCAACTCCTTATGATTATAATTTTACCATAGGTTTACGTAAGATAGCAAGGTTTGGCTATGAAAATAAAGCACAAACATTTTATGATGGAACTGAATCTAATTACAGTGATGCGGCCACTGTAGGTAAAGTCAAAGGGGTTGAATACTTATTTGAGGTTGATTACAAAAGACAAGAAGGTGTAGACTACATGGATCAACACCATTTTATTAGATTTAGCTCTGACGATGGTTGTGATAGCGAGGTTTGTATAAATTTCTTTGCTTTAAAGTTAGAATACTTAGAAGATGGTTTTGCTGATATAAAATACTTTGAAGCATCTGAAAGATACAGGCAACGTAAAGGTAAGAATTTATCGTGGAATATAGGATTAACACATCGACTAGCTGAACCATACGGCTACAACGCTTTAGATGAGTGGATGCTTGAAAATGGTAACATACATTATACATATCTAGCACTACAAGAAGGTTATACTGTAGATGTGTATAGCAACGAATACTATAATCCTGCAGGTGAGCTGGTTGCTACTAGCGCTGAGGTTTGGGAGGCTGTAGTAATACCAACTGTGTTATCTGACTACACACAGAAAAAAAGAGATGAACTAAAGAAAACAATACAACACTCTATAGTGATGGGTTTTGATTACTATAAGTATACTAAGTCAACATGGACGCACGCTTGGGCTAGTTTAATGCCTTGGCACTATGATGATGGTAGTGAGTTTAGTTATCACAACTATGTAGATGGCCAATGGTATGATTATTCATTTGGCTTTATATATGGTATAAAGAAAAACAAAAACTTAGGTTACTTTGTGGAAGGTAAATACAACAAGTACTGGAATAGAGAGTGGTACGATTTTAAATTAGGATTAAATTACGTTATATTTTAAAATGGCAAAAGAATTAAACGAAGACACGGGTTTTGTATTAAGCATTAAAACTTTAATAGCTATAGGTTTTGCTATGGCAACTTTAATAAGTATGTGGTTTATGTTGCAGGCAGATATTGCAGAGGCAAAAGAATTACCAATACCACCACCACAAGACGTTACTCGCATGGAGTTTGATATGAAAGATCAAATGATTCGTAATACAATTATGACTACACAAAAAGATGTAGAAGAAATAAAAAAGTCTTTAGAAAAAATAGAAGATAAGTTATATAATAGATAATGAAAAAAATATTAATTTTAATGTTTTTTTGTAACAGTGTTTTTGCACAAATACAAGTATCTCAATTTAATGCTGAGTGGAATAGTGCTAACGCTGTTAGTTGGATTCAAGATCTTGAAGACTGCAAAACTATATCGTACGTAGATATAAGTAAACAACTAATGAGTGACTTTTAATTATGCCAGGATCAGAAAGACAAAGCAGTATGTTTAAAAAAACAAAAGGATACGTTCAAGAAGGTAATCCTTTTGCTGTTACTAGTTGTGGTCGTAG
>Ga0098046_1000315_pt1 | contig 18173 bp, 26 predicted proteins | sample 11BtaG_FD_77067 | JGI IMG/M metagenome (GOLD analysis project Ga0098046, IMG submission 77067) | Marine viral communities from the Subarctic Pacific Ocean - 11B_ETSP_OMZ_AT15265_CsCl metaG | ecosystem: Environmental > Aquatic > Marine > Oceanic | place: Pacific Ocean | collected 2015-01-16
AAATTTACTGCGGTTGCGTCGGACGTTTCGGGCCTAGAAGGTCAGTACACCGTAAAGATAGATAGCAACGGCGCTGTCGCTGGGTTTGGTTTAGCCAGCTCTACAACCGCTGCTGGCGGCATTACGTCAGAGTTTATCGTCAACGCAGATCGTTTTGCGATTATGCGAGGTGGGTCAAATACGGCGACGGCGACTGTACCGTTTGTTGTACAGACTAGTGCTACGACTTTGAACGGTGAGTCAGTCCCCGCAGGCGTTTACATGACTGATGCGTTCATTAAGAACGGGTCAATTGCGTCCGCGAAGATTGGCGAGTTACACGGCGACAAGATTACTGCTGGTACGATTACAAGTGACCGCATTAGCTCTAACAGAATTGAAGCATCCAAGCTGCAAATAGATAACAACGTTTTAGCTGAAGCATCCAATGGGGACTTGATCCTAGCAACGGGCAGCGCAACTAAAGGGGTCAAATTCGAGAACCTCTCCAACGATGCCGTTGGTGTTATTGCGCAGGTACTCCAAAGTGGCAACAAGAAGCTGTCCAATAACGCTTTCGCGTATGATGTGTATTTTTACTCTACTCCTTGGTCGGAGTACACATACACTATATATGAGCAGTTTCTTGGTTTTTCTTACTCCGTAACAGAGACTTTGCCGGAGCTTGGAGTTCAACTGAACGTGCCGTCTTCGAGCTTACAAGAGACCGGAAATTACTACATAGATTTTGGTGCTCACCCTTTTGGCTCAGTCCCCAATAGCTCTTCAACGTCAGCCAGCATGTTGGTGCTGAACGTATACGAAAAGCAGCCTTCGGCCTCGTACTATTCTTATTACGCAAGCAGGGTGTCAAATAGAGTGGAGAACGGTTCGCTACCGGCAACTTATCGGGTTGGTACGGCTCAACTTACTCTCAACAAAAATAAAGATTACCAATTTAAACTTTTTGGCTACATCAAGGGGTTTGGCAGCGCTGATTCTACTTCAGGTAATCACGGCATGTATGGCGGGTTTATACGAGTCATACGCATACACAAGAGCACGTAGTTATGTACTTAATCTATGAAGTATCAACAGGCGTACCACGCGTCAGTATTTCTTCTCAGCTTTTAGCTGAAGCTAACTTAAATGATGGCGAGGCTTGGGTAGAGCTGCCTGAAGATTATTTCCCTGAAGATGATTGTTTGGTTGTCGATGGTCAGCTAGTAAAGCAAGCCCCTCCAGCTTTTAACGTAGTCGCATATGCTCGCCATTTACGCACCGGCTTTTTGGCTGAATCGGATTGGACACAAGCCGTAGATAACGCATTAAGCGCCGAGACTAAAGCTGCTTGGGCGGCTTATAGGCAGGAGCTTCGGGACTTCCCATCATTGGATTTTTCTGAAGCTACCATGAAGCACGAAGTTGAGGCCTTACTTCCCACACCACCTGATCCACCGAGTTAATCCTCGTGGTTATCGAATCGGTAGCTGCTGCGAGCATGTTGTTGACGCAAATCAACAACGTGATTGCGCAGGTGAACGAAACAGGCTCTGGCGTGCAGCAGGCGATGGGGCTGATCTCAGATTTTGGCGAAGCCCTAAATCAGTTTGAAGTTGACAGAAAAGCGTCGACCTTTAAGCCATTGAGTCAAAACGATCTGCTGAAGATTCAAATGCTTCGCAGACAGTATGAGCGGCACTGGCAGTCGGTAAATGATCTCTTACTGGTGGCAGATCCGAAGCTACTCGACGACTTTAAGCGGGCAAAGGCCGAGCAGGAGCAAGCCCGTCAGCAGCACATGGCTTTGCTAGCTCGAAAGAAAAAAGAGCGAGATAAGTTGATGAATCAGCTACTCGTCGGCGTCGTGACATTTGTGATTGGCGGTGGCTTAGCAGTAGGGATTCTTTATTTAATCATCAGGGCATTTACCTAATGAACAAACGCTTAGAACCTGACAGTGAATATGCAGCTTACGACGCTGATGGTGACGGGATCGTCACAGACGAAGAGCTGAACACCAGCAAAGAACTGCAAGAACTGAAGATTAGCCATGAGCGGGCAGACGCGCAGCGGGCTATGTCTTGGTTTGCGTTGTGGGGAATGCTGCTTTACCCGTCGCTGGTAGTGGCCAGCAGTATGTTTGGGCTAGAGCAAGCGGCATCAATTCTTGGTGACATGGCGTCGGTCTACTTCGTCAGTGTTGCCGGTATCTTGGCCGCGTTTTTCGGAGCGCAGGCTTGGTCTAACAAAAAGTAGGAGGTGCTTATGCACAGGGGCTATTCATGTATCAATCAGCCACCCAGAAATATGAAGAAGATGGCGAAGAAGAAAACTAAGAAGCAGGGCTATACGAATCGGAGAACAGTATGAAGGTAGCAGCACCTAAGGGTTATCACTGGATGAAGCAGTCGAACGGGACAATGAAGGTGATGAAAGATCCCAAAGAAGGTTTTAAGAGGCATAAAGGCGCGAGCAAGACAGCTAACTTTGCTGTGCAGCGCTCACACGGTAGCAAGTAATGGCTAGAACCGACGAACCCAAGTGGAAGCGGATTGTTGCGGCTGTAAAGGCCGGATCTGCTGGTGGAAAGCCTGGGCAGTGGTCTGCACGTAAGGCGCAGATCGCAACACGGCGCTATAAGAAAGCCGGTGGCGGTTACTCAGGCCCAAAGACTAAGGCACAAAAGTCGCTGTCGAAGTGGACTAAGGAAGACTGGGGAACCAAGTCTGGTAAAAATTCAACGCAGGGAAAGAAGGCAACAGGTGAAAGGTATCTCCCGAAGAAGGCTAGAGCGGCTTTATCAGACAAGGAGTACGCTGCCACTACCAAAAAGAAACGAGAAGACACAAAGAAAGGCAAGCAGTTTTCCAAGCAGCCTAAGAAAATAGCCAAGAAAACAGCCAGAGTGCGCAAGGCGGGGCATAGACCCAGACGTCGCCAGTAATGGCCCCCATTGGTGTACTTCAGATTAGGCTAAATTATAAAACCTAATAAAAACAAAGACTTAATTTTGGCCCCCAAAGCGACTCCGGTCTTTTTAAGTTACTGATTTATAAGGGAAATATGTTGTATGGCGGAGAGAGAGGGATTCTCTCCGTTACCGATATAACCCTATGTTTTTATTAATTATTATAATACGATTCCTCCAAAGGTGTACTTTAGGGGGCCAAGGATATGGCTACATTTGAACGTCGCGGCAATAAGTGGCGTGCGGCAATAAAGAAAGCTAGATATTCACGGGTCACCAAGACGTTTCAAACAAAATCTGCGGCGAAAGCATGGGCTATGAAGGTCGAGATGCAGATGGACGCAGGCGTCTACGTTAACGAGCGCACACAGGTCAGCCACAACCTGTCGGATCTGATCCATAACTACATCGAAGAACTAAAGGACACCGCTCCAGTGTCTGGGTCTAAGCTCGCAAGCCTACGTCGTATGGCTCGTGAGTTTGGGGCTGATACGCTCAGTGACCTGACTCCCCAGTACTTACTCAACTATGGCAAGCAGCGCCGCAAGAAGGTCACTGCGTCAACGCTGCAAAAAGACATGTCTTATCTCAAGCAGGTGATCGATTACGGCATTGTGATCTGGAGGCTGCCAATAGCAGCGAACCCCGTTGTGGTTACACAGCCTACGCTCGGTTCACTCAAGCTGGTCGCAGGTAGCAAGCGCCGTACACGCCGGTTGCAGGAAGGGGAGTGGGAAAAACTGATGGCTGGTGTGGGGCGACAGCACAACGCTGAGTCTGGGAACAACTGGTTAAGCCCGATGATCGAGTTTGCTGTGGAGTCGTGTATGCGTCAGCGCGAAATCCATGAGCTAACTTGGGCAAATGTGGACTTCGACAAGCACACCATTGCTATAGAAAGTAGAAGAACTTCAGGTCGCAAGCAGGGCAAAGACCACGTAATACCCATGAGAAAGGGCGTGAGAGAGGCGCTCCTGCGTGAATATGAGAAGGTTGGCAAGGTAACCCGTAACAGAATTCGACTGTCTACACGGCTTGATCACGTGTTTGGAAAGCCTGCGACGAGTGGGGCGATATCAGATAGGTTTGCTCGGGTATGTAAGCGGGTGGGCATTGAAGATCTGACGTTCCACGACCTACGGCACGAAGGGATTAGCCGATTGTTTGAAGACAGAGAAAGCAACTACTCGATACCACAAGTAGCGCACATCTCAGGGCACAAAAAGTGGGAGACGCTGCGCCGGTATACGCAGCTTAACGCCGAAAACTTCTAAGCCCGTGGATCGTCGCCCATTGCAAAGCGCGTATACCAGATAGATTTACGGAGGTCTTCATCGGCATTGAACTTCTTTCCGGCACGCCATTGATACTTGAAGCTGGCAAGGCGGCAGTAGATCTGGACAGCTTCAGCACCGAACGCTGCGACCATTGCGTCGATACACTCGATGTCGCTTTCGGCATAGTGCGCAGGTGAATGCACCATGTCGCCGTCATTCATCGGCGGCGGGGCTCATGCTGTTGTTGATGTAGATTTCTACACCTTCGGTGGGGAACAAGTATCGTTTGCCCATGCGCCAATGTGGTATGCCGAGCGTCTCGTTGTAGAGCCGGTTGTAGATGGTTTGCTTGTTGGTTTTCACTAGATTGGCGAGATCTTCAACCGTCATAAAAGGGCCGTATTTCTCTTCGAGCATTAGCTGCATAACAGTCCTTGGTGCGGGTAGGGTGAAATAAATTTAGTAGAATTGCTACTATTAAGTTATGAGACTTTATAACATTAATGTCTAGCTATGTGTAGATATTCGTAACGCTTTTTACGTTTTTATAGAGTTTGCGAAGATCTGGTAGAGACTTATGCTCTAGTAGCTTCCATTGGTCTTTTGCAGATTTTCGAACAAGAAACAGATTGCTCTGTTTTGCTTTGGCTTGATTTGGGGCTACCGCTACGATCTTGCAGCCCATTGGTAGTTTGTACCCCATGTCTGGGTGATAAGCGTAGGTGTTACCGGTTAAGGTTTTGCCTGACACGCAAAGTTGCTCAGTTGTCTTAGTGCCTGACGTTGTTTTAGCCCGAACAAATCGAGTGTCCGGCAGATCATCAAAACAAGTAGGGTCGATTTCTGTTGGGTCAACTTGCAGGAACACCGATAGCTTGAATATCGTGTTCGGGTTCAGCTTGTTGATGTTAGCTATGTAGTGGCTGAAGTTACTTTGTTTCCAGCCTAGTTTCTCAGCAGCCTCGGCTTGAGTGATTTTGTTTTCTTCTTTGTATTTAGCCCAGATTCTACGTAGGTTCTGGACAGGTATAGGTAAGTTTTCTTCTTTCATGGTTCGTTGCCAAGTCCACAATCCTGTCAGCACATTCGCTGGCAGATAGGGTTGCGTCAAAATTCGACAGGGTAAGTGTGCGCCGGAAGTCTGCAGTTAGCACTACTGCACCGGACGGTGAGCCGATTATAACCAGTGCTAAAACGTTGTAAAGTATCATACGTTCTAACCAATTGATCTGAAGTTCTGATAGCCCCGTTTTTATGGGGGTGGTGGGCTTTTTTGGTAGGCTCTTGAGGTATTTGTATTCGACAAACAATAGACCAGCAGGGCCAGCATACATTGCATCTGGTACCCCGCCGGTATACGTATCGTGAATCTTCCACTTGTAAACTTCAGGTGGAAGTTTCCGATGTACAGCTTTTACAAAGCTGTGTTCGTTCATGCAGTACTAGGCGTGAGCTTCGTACAGTGAAGCTGCTACGTCGTAGTCAGCTTTCTGCGTCCAACCTAGTGCGTCAATATCGATATTCAGGTACTGGTTACCTGCTTTCGATGTGACTGACACAGTGCTTAGTTTCCACAGTGCTGCGAAACGGTCGCCACCTTTCATCTGGATTGCGGTATTCCAACGCTTGGATACCGTCAGTTTAGATACAGCGAAGTCCATCAGGGCAGGTGAGGACAGCTCACCAGTCTTGGGATCCTTGAGGATCAACAAGTGGGTGTGCGTCTCGTTAGCCGTGTAGTTGCCGTTGTCGCCTTCGGCTGCGTCAATAGCAGCTTCTGCTTCAGCTTGTGTAGGGAACTCGCCTACGATGCCGCCACCAGCTTCTATGGCACGCCAGACTTTGAACGCCGTGGTGAAGTTAATTGAGATCGCGTAGATCTCTTCACCGTAGAGTTCGCCGGTACCGGTGTTACAGAACATCCCAGGCTCAGCGCCTTTGATGTGTGCTGGGTGGTGCTTGTCACACTCGTTCGACATCTTCTGCAGCTGTTTGATGCGAGGGATAGTGATGTTTGCACCGACATTCTCGTTGCCACGGCTGCTTTCCATATTAAGGTGAGCAGGTAGTTCTGAGTTGTCGACGAGGGCTAAGGCTTGATTCGCCATAGTTAGATCCTTATTGGTAATTGTTAATTAAGTAGTTCTAAAGTTGAGTTTTGTTAAGTCCCTAAAACTTACGCCTGGGATGGTTTCCGTCATGGCAAGCTCCCGACAAGCAGTCGCAGAGACACGTTTGTGCAACAGTTCCCATAGGTCGTTGTCTTTAACGTAGGCACGAAATTCGTCCCAGTTATCAACATTCGGCACGGCTTCTGTTGCGACAGAGACGGTTGCAAGGTCATTAGCCATACGCTTTAGACCTGTCTTATCCATCTCTGTCATCAGGGAACGGGCAAGTTCATCTTCCCGTTCCTTGAGTTCTTTGACCTCGTTGTTGAGGTCACGAATTTGATCCTTGGTTTTCTTGAGTTCTGTGATGAGTTCGTCTGAATTCATTGGAGGTGCCCCTGTGAGCATCATGCTGATTTCCTTAGATTGTTAAGGTTGTTGAGTGTTGTGAGCAGGTCTTCCATACGAGCCAATTTGCCTTCTAGCTTGTCGAACACATCGGTTTCCCACGTACCTTCTGCGGCAATGCGTATGACCTCAGTTCGTTTGGTCTGCCCTGCGCGATAGATACGGCGGTTAAACTGTTGGTAGTGCTCGGCGTTGTAGGTTGGGGACGCCCAGATCACGGTGGTTGCTGTTGTCATGGTGAGCCCATGACCTGCAGACTGTGGGTGACAGAAGACAACTTGCAGCTGTCCTGCTTGCATACGATCAACGATGTCGTTGCGTTTGTGCGGCGGTGTAGTGCCGTCGATAACGCCGTAGCTGATACCACGTTTTTCACATTGCTCCACAAGGTGAGCCTTCTCATGTGACCAGTTGAAGGCAACAAGACTGTGGGCACGCTGCTCTACAAGCTGTAGGACGAGGTCATAGCGGTCGTTGTGTACGCCGATAACACTGCCTTCGTTGTCATACATAGCGCCAGTACACAGCTGCAGTAGTTTCTTTACCTTGGCTCCAGCGTGTACTGCGTTGATCGTGCCTTGCGCGGTGTGCAAGACGGAGTCTTCTGCAAGTATCAAGTACTGGTTCATGATGTCTTTGGGCAGGCGTGTCAGCTTGGTTGAGACTGTTTGCTCAGGCATGTCGATGCACTCTTCAAGCGCGAATCGAATATTGATGTCGTGTAGTTGTGACGCAACGATCTGCTCTGCATCGTCTCGATCTACCCACTCGTTAGCGAATCCATTGAAACGGCTGGTACAAACAGAGTTGCGAAAGCCGTAGAACCTGCGACCCAACCGCTCGCCACCGTCGATAAGGTAGGCGGGGTGCCAGATATCGAGGATGGTGTTGCTGTTGGGTGTACCTGACATCGCCACGCGGTAGTCAAACCAGTCAATGATCTTGGCTACCGCCTTACTACGTTGGCTGTCTTTGTTCTTGAACGCAGTGAACTCGTCGATGCAGATGGTGTTGAACTGCTTTAGGACGTTGATGTTTTTGAGTAGCCACTTGACGGCATCATGATTGGTCAAGACGACGTCAGCGTTGCTTTGAAAAGCCTTGGCTCTGTTCTTGGCGTACGCAATCTCGTACGTAATTTCTGGTTGGAACTTGTCAATATCGTCACCCCACGACGCTTGCAGAATCGAAAGCGGGGCGATGACGAGCATCTTGCCTTTGTCTAACGGAAGTTTGGCGTAGGCGTCGATGACGCTGCGGGTTTTACCAGTGCCTGGATCTGAGGTTATTAGGCACTGCTTTTTGTCGACGATGAAATCAGTTGTTGTTAATTGATGTTCGAATGGTTTCATATTTATTTATTCTTAATTGGCTGTAAATAGTACATGTTGTACTAATTTATTCAAGAAGTTTGTGCCAGTTGATGAGATTGAGCCTATGAATAATGGGGCAGCTACTTCATCTCATCTGTTTCACAAAGGAGGTGGGCTTATCACGACCCACTAGGCCTGACGCTGACACTCGCCTTGCCCATTCCAACCCCCTACAGATTTGCAGATCTCAAGAACAGTGTCGGTGCTGTGCTCTTTCGATTCGTATTGGTTGCGCGTGATGACAAACAAGTTGTTGTGTTTGTCCATAGTGATCAATGCGGTTTCGTTAAGCTGGTGTTGAATGAAATGTGCTTCTTCAATCGCAGCGTGGATGTCTGTGAACTTGGTCACAGCTTTTCGCCGTGGTTACGGCGGTAAATTGTGTTGTAGACCATGTAGTACGAATGGCCGAGTCTGGCGGCTATGTCTCTATAACCAAGACCTTGATCGCGTAGATCATAGATCTTGGTCTTTTGCTCAAGCGTCAGTGACGGGCTTCTTGGCTTACCGGTATCCCAGAAGTACGAAGCTCGTTTAACCCAATTTAACTTTTGAACTGTGTCCTGTGCTCGGATCGCTGCGAGGAACTGTTTCGTCATAAGTAATGCTCTTTAGTATTTTTTCACGCCAAACGGCTTTTTCAGATCGATTCATACGGTTGTGGATAACGATGTGAGATTTCTTGAGTCGGTACGTTGACCAATACAGTGCTTCTGGCGGATCGGTCTTTAACGAGTACTGGATGATTGCGTTGCCTTCGCAATAAAACATTTCCATAGAATCTCCTTGGTATGCAGCCCTAGCCGGTGGGGAAAAAAGGTAAAACCCACACACCGGAGGAGAGAGGTGCTGGCTAGGGCTGCATGATCGGTTTAGCTAACTCCCCAGTAACACTCAGGTGGCTCGCCTTTTTTGTAAGAACACCACTTACAGTTGTTCTTACTAGGCTTAGGTTCATAGTCTGTACACGTAGTCATAGCGACAGCGCGTTTGTAGAAACCTGGAGCGAACTCCATAGCTTCTGCACGGGTGAACTGCTTGATTGTTTTTTCGCCCTTGTCGAGATACCACAGCTCGGTTTGTGCGAACTCGATGTGCGGGTAACGGAAGAAAGTGCCGATGGCGTACAGCAAGCACTGCTGTCCGTGCGTTATCTCGTTGCCCCATTTCTTGCCGGTCTTGTAGTCGATGACACGGCAAGATTGCTCGTCTTCATTGACAAGAGCATCGAGCTTGATGCGTGCCCACGTCTTAGGCTCCATCCATCCGACTGGTTGCCAGTCAAGATCGAAGCCCCATTCACCTTCTAGTTCGACTTTGGCATCGGCGTACATCGCACGTAATTGTTCGAAGTCGTCTTCGAACTTCTTTAGCGAGTCTGGCATCTCACCTAATTTGCCACAGACGTAGTCTTCAGCTTCTTGGTGGATAGCTGTGCCACGGTCTGCAGCGGGGCTTGATGGCTCTCGTACCTTCTTAACGCGGCTGATGTAGGTGCGGTAGGGACATTCTTCGAATACTTTTAGCGCAGAGTAAGACCATGCAGGCGTAAGGCCTAGCTTGTCCGGCTTGGCGGTTAAGCTCTCAAGGTCTGGTCTTTCGTCTTGGGTTAATTGCATATAGTTCTTATGTGTCGTTAGTTAGTAGTAATACTACTATAAAAGTCTAAGCGACTAATTGTTTATCTTTGGTGTTGAAGTAGGTGTCGATCAGTTCGTCACGACTTTCATCGGAGATCTTCCAGTTCACTTCTATACCGCGTATTGGGTTGGCGTCGCGGTCTGCACCAGACTGACGCTTGCGTGTTTTAGTAAGGCCGTTGCGATCAAGGCGTTTGCCAAATTCTTTTGCGTTGATGCGTGGCGTCTGTTCGGTCAGAGCGTGAAAGACAACGCGTAGATGTTCGTCCTTGATCATCATGTAGTCTTCGCTGCTCTTAGCTAACCAACTCTTAACGAAACGTTGAGCGGGTAGTACGTCACCGCTACCCATGACGTTGGTCGTTTCTATCTGTAACACGTCGGTGAAGAACTCAAGCTCGCCTTCTTTCAAGGCGCGACAGAAGTCTTCGAACACAGACATGCTGACATGTCGCATCTCGGTTTTCGCATCGTTGTTGACGCAGGTTCTGACGAGACGCGTGTTGACTTCGTATGTTTTCAAGATGCCTGCGAAGTCATGTAACTCTTTGTGAAGCTCATCGATGCGTTCAATGACCTCAGGGTGAGCGACTTCGAGTTTGGTTTCTTGTCGAGGTGCAATGTTGTACCGGCGATCTCCGTCTTCGATCTTCACGGCATCGAGCCGGTTGGTCAGGAATATAAAGTTCGTGAAGTTCTTTACTTCAGTCTGGTTGCTACGCATTGCGCGGATCGTGGTCGTGTTCTCAGTAATCTGGTTCTTGAGTTTGTCTGCAATCTTAATAGTGCCTTGGCTAGCACTGCTCATGTGGAACTCATCGACAATGAGGAAGAGGGCAGTGCGCATGTACAAATTGAATTGCTCTTCTATGTTCTGCAGCGCCTTCATTGGTACGTGCGCTTCACCAAACAGCGGTCGAAGTATGCGGCTATAGAACAGACCCTTACCGGTGCCTGGTACACCCGTCAGCACCCAAGCGGTGCCAGCCTTCTGTCGTGTTTGGTATATGTAAGCCAGCCAATTAAGGAAGCGTTCAAGCTCCTCGTCACCATTGCCCAGTATGTGATGTATCAGCTTATAGGTGAGAGGACACTTGTCTTGGATCTTTGGCCCTTGGCCTAGGGTCAAAGGCCTATCAGGTTCAGTTGCGTTGAGCATGTAGTCGGTCTGCCGATACATATTGATGTGGTACGGCGTGTTCTGCAGCTGTATGGCTTCTTCCTTCTGCGTTGGGTCAAAGATGACTCGGGCGTCAGGTATGAAGTCAGGTACAGGGCGTCCGTGACTGAGCATGAAGCTGTCGATAGATCCTTTAGCTAACGGGGTTAGTGGATAGTTGTCACTGAACTGTTGAATGTTTGGGTCAAATAGGCCGCAGTAATAGATGTCTGTGTAGAAATCACGGATTGCTATAGGAACGGAGGCTTTACCGGACTCACTGATGTGATCGTCAAACATCTCAAAGATGCTGAGATAGAAGTCAGGATCGGCTTTCTCAATCTCAAAGATCGGTTCGTCTTTGAAGTTGTACATGTAGGTCGGAGCATCGAGGTTGAAGTAGTACGCACCGCTGTCACCACCGTTGATATTACAGCGGATGAATGGCGAGCTACTGTCGTCCGATACCGTAATCGATACTTTGTCTGGATTGGTTAGGATTTCTTCGTTGCGATAATTAACTTGTGCTATCTGTATTTTTTCTTTCTTTCTGTTCATGCCAGCCGTGTCACGCAGCGAGTCTTTCTTGGCTCTGCTGACACTGAACATGGCTTCTCGGCTAATGCCACTCATCAAAGGTGCAAGGTCTAAGGTCTCTTGTCCTTTGTTTACCAATACGATCCGTTGATCAGAGTCTTGAAACGGGTCAAGAGTCTTATCAGCAAACGTTGGTGGTGCGATGAATATCAGTTTGCTGTTATCAGCAACACTGGTGTCCACCACGTACTTGAGAGAGTGTCCGTTGACGGACAGCTCGATCTGTTCTTCGAATAAGGTATCTGCGTGGTTAACGTGCTGTAGCCATAACTTCACCGTCTTAGGTGGTAGCGGCACAGTCAGCATAAAGAATAGGTGCAGCGAGAATCGATCCGACTTCATGCCAAAAGAACTGGATGCCTGAGCGATGAAGCTAACGTCGTTAAGCTCATCGGGCAGGGCGGATACGATCATGTTGGCAATGTGCTCGATATGAACCGTGGTGAGCGGGCCGGTTGAGAACTTTGTATTGGGTATGCGCAGGCCGTCGATGTCGAGCACAAGCAAGTCTGTATAAGCATTGCGGTTTGACTTGCCTTTGCGGGACTCGTTGACGAGCGGCTGCTTGAGGTCACCTTTGAGTAGGCAATGACCTAGCTGTGATTGCTGGCGCAGCGTGTCATGGAAGTCTGAGATCGTATCAACAGTGAACGTATGGCTGTCGACGTGAGTAACAAGTGGGTATGGGGTAGAGCCGGTAGCGCTGAAAGTCTTGGTAAGGGGTAGGCCATTACTGGCGGATAGGAAGTTCAGCTGCATATTGTTCTCCTCCAACGCGGCTGTCGATAGTATAACTACTACTATTTATGGTCAATATCGTTTCTTTTGATCCTGTTAATTTTCACCTCTTTTGGTGCTTCGAAATGCAAGCGGACTTGGTTTTTATCTATCCGGCTAACGGTGATCAGCACCTCGGAGCCATCTTGCATTTCAAGAAGTACCTGCTCCGTGAGCTTTCTTGACAGTACAAGACCACTCATTTGCTGTAGCTAACGTCCCAACCGCCTTCTGCATCGAGCGGTAGGTCTGGTGCCCACTTAGGGGGCTGGCGCATGATATCGATCATGCTGTTCAATTTATCTTCTGGGTTGTCCTGCTGACTTATGGCGATGACTTCGTCATGTACTGTCAGCACAACTTCAAATTCTGGTCGGCGCTGTATTTGCAGCATGTGATCGCATAAGACAATGCGAGCCAGTGCTTGTACAACGTTCTCGGTGATGCGCCCGCCATAGGTAGAGACGGGTTTGCCCATAGATTGATACGTTAAACCGGCTTTTGTGCAGGTTAAAAAAGGGTATCGAAGCGACATTCCATTCGGGAGGAGAATCGAATTGGGTGCCGCTTGGATACACCTGTAGGCGTAACCGAAAGCGTCGTCATCCTGCACCCTGCCCATGTTCGAAGACTCAGTGAGTAAAGCGTTGAGCCGATTCCACAGGTTGGGGATATGTGGATAAGCCGTTCGGTATTCATCGACGATAGTTTTGGCCTCAAAGAAATCCATTTCTATGTTGGCTTGCTTCAATGTGGCTTGGAACTTCTGAGCGCCCATACCGTAGCCAAGACCTAGTATTGCCGTCTTGCCTACAAAGCGTTCGATTGCATCGTCTTTCGTGATCGTGCGTCCGTAAACCTTGGATGCAAAATCACAGTAAACATCGGTGCCGTCTCGGTACATTTGCAGTAGCTCATCTTCTTCGGCAAGCCATGCCAACATACGAGATTCGATGTTTGATAGATCCGCTACGTAGAGGAAGCCACCGGACGGTGCTTCTATCGCTTTACGTAGTTCGCTGTTGCGAGGCAGGTTCTGAAGGTTGATCTTATCGGTACCTCCAAACCTACCGGTATGAGCAGCGTAGTAGCGCAGGGGTGCAGGTAGTCGACTACCTGCGTTAGCACAATCAATGAAACGCTGTGCGCGTGTTTCATTGAGTCTGCTCTTTACTGCTTCTCTGCCCTGCCATACATGATTGTATTCAGGGTGCTGCTGTTGCCACTGCTTATACGCAGCGTCATTTTTACCAAAAGCAGGTATCTTGTTGCCCGTGGATGGACTGGTTTTTGTTGGTACTGTCAGTCCTTGCTCTTCAGCCCATGCTGAAAACTGTTGATTACTGGCCAAGACCTTACGATCCAGACCAGATTTCTCGATAGCTTGCTCTGAGTGCGCTCGTTCGGATTCGACAAACGATTCGAGCTTGCATCGGTTGAGCGTCATCTTCGGCTCACAAAACATTCGGCATGTGAGATCGATGATGTCTAGTTCTACTTGTGGATATGCAGGCAGTAGCTGATTGTAAATTGCATAGGTTAGGTCGACGTCTTGGATACAGTAGCCAGCAAGCGAATCTTCTATGTCTGGTGGCAGGTCATAGATACCTTTCGCTGTGACTAGCTCTTCGCCTTTACGCATGTCTGGATCGTCTGGGAAGCATCGGACGGCTACATCCTTGAGTCGAGACGTTTCCCCTGGCCATCTACCACGGGCCATAGCTGCCGTGTCTAAGTAGTAGGCGGGTACTAACTCGTACAGTTGGGTAAGAATGTAGCCGTCGAATGGAGTGTTGTGGCAGAGCAGGTGGGCTTTGTCCCACTCGATATCATTGAGTGCTTCTTCCACTTCGTCTTCACCGAACCATTCGGTCGGGCTGGTATCCAATTTGATACCAACACCCCACACTTTGAACATGGGGTGCTTGACGTACTCCATCGTCGTCATCTTGGTGAGGCTTACCTTGGGATCAAAGTAGGTCTCAAAGTCTAGTGTTACTAGCATGGTTTAGAATAGATCCTTAGCGTCCTGCTCTTGTCTGTGTGCGTACACACTGGATTCAATCGACTGGAACTTACGCATCAGCTCTGCGTGTAGTTCGGGCTTGCGGCTTTTGAGCCACACAAAGTTGTAGACCAACATGTCATAAGAGTTTGCGTCGCGTGACAGTCGCTCTTCGACTTGTTCGCTTTGGTTTAGAAACTCGTCGCGATCCATAATAGTACCTCCTGTACTAATAGTCGTGAATAGAAAAGTTTGTAGGTAGTTCTACCTCGTCTTTACAACAATGGCTGTCGATGGTGTAGAAGGTCTCTACGCTGCGCATACCCCAGAACTCGACGGGTTCGTCCCATTCGAGTATGACTGGGGTGCATTCCTTGCCGCACTTGCAGCAGGTGGGTTCATCGATAGTGTTCAATAGACTTGGTCTCCATCGTATGTTCGGATTTGGACTTCGCCGGTATCTTCGAGATCCTCTAGTTCGCCATAGCTCATAGCGAGGCGTGACTCTGTACCGTCAGTCCACCTAATTCTTACTTGTTCGAGAACCAAATCAATCTCGTGATGCCTGACGTCATCCCAGCTGAAGTCGTCGGGGAACTCGAAGTCATAAGCTCGATATCCCATAACCGTTTCTAAAATTTGATAGGTCTCGGTTTCTGATTCGTTAGCTCTATCTGCCATGTTGGAGCTGGCTGCATTGGTCTCACGCCAACTGTCAGGTGCGTAATTAGCAGCGGTCTTGTATTGCTTGGTGAAACATTCAGGGCAGGTTACATAGTCGACAGATTGCTGCATGCCCGTCGTGTTTCTGTGGTCGTAGCCCATGTCATAGTTGCAGTGTGTGCAACACACAGCGTGATAGGGGGTGGTCTCGAACTCCTGTGCTCTTACTGTTCCGTCCATGCGAACCTCCGATATGGAAATGATTTGGTCTTAACCAGTGATAATTTTTCGTGGCGCATCGTACGTTTCATGATGAATAGTACGATTGATACTATCAGGCCGCCAAAGAGAGCAGCCATCATGCCGCTGAATGTGCCAGCAAGTGACACCATCAAGATGGCAGTGATAGCGACATCAAAGAAGATGTCATAGGTAATGACTCGGCGGATGCCGAACTTGAATAGCAGAAACAGTAAGCCTGCTGCTGCGATTAGCCCTGCTGTGAACATTAGTCTGTGTCCTCCTCATCGTCAGCTTGTTGATTGGCTAGGGTCTTCAGGTGCTGCTGTATCTGCAGCGCTATCTCCGTGAACAGTTCTAGTTCCTCGTTCTCCAGAGTCAGCTTCAGCTCCAGTTGTTTCATCGTTTATTTCCCGCAAAAATTGTTTGATGGTCAGAAAGGTCAGGGCAAATTGAATTACTTTGTCGATCATGGGGCTCCTAAGCGTCTGCGTAGTCAGCGATATGCCGATCCTCATCAAACGTAGCTTCGGGCCACGCATTAAAATGCAGGCCAGCCGAATCATTAGGATCGTATTGCTGGAAAAACATGGTGAGTATTGTGATAGCAGTAACGAAGTCACCTTCACTGATTGCTTCGGTAACACCTTCACCAAAGTCGCCCAAGCACAGTGTCGTTTCACTTGTCATGTGTGGGTGCAACAACGGAACCTCGGAGTAGCCTTTGTACCGATCTGTCCAGTAAGGGCGACCGATGTCGTTACGAACCACAAGGTCGTGACTGCCGGTTGGGTTGATATAAAAGTCGATACGCAGAGGCGGAATCTCAATGGGATTGTTACCACGAGGGTTGATGGCGATGATGTGACGCAGGCTGAAAGTGACTCGGTATTGATGTGGGTTGTCGTTAAAAGACAACTGCAAAGAGTCAGGTACGTAGTGAGCATTGTCGCGCAGAAACCTGTCGAGCATGTCCCTGCTGACAACGATGTCAGCTTGATCGCGTACCATGCTGAGTCTCATTTTAGCTTGCGCCACACGCTCTTGGACGGCTTCGTAGCGTGCTTCTGCTCTTTGTAGAGCTTCATAGTTGTCACGGCACTGCTCGTCCGCTTCTTGGTGATAGTGCTTGATCAACACTTCTATCCGCTCTTTTAAGTGTGTATGACCACCCGTGAGCTGATACACCAGCCATGAGTGGGGCTGGTTGTAAGCGTCTCGTATTCGAATCCATTGATTGGTTGAATGCTGCGACCTGAGCTTATGTTCACGAAGAATGGCGCGTTTGTGTTCTACTTCTGTCTTTACAAGCTCAAGCTGAAGTTCCAACTCCGCTTGAAGCTCTTTGCCTGGATTGAGTGTGAGTGTTTGTTGATGTGACCAGCTCATTGAATGCTCCTTGTTGGGTCAAACCCATCTAAATAATCGTCAGCCCCGTCGTTGTAGTCATCGCTGTAGTCTTCGATGGCGACATCGTCGAGGTGGTCAAACGTGTTGCTGTAATAGAACGGCTGCTGCATCTGACTGTGGTAGTTGTTTGCAGGCAGGTTGCTGATGACAGGGCTGCGTTTGAACTGTGTCTTTTTGTAAACCGGTGGTGGTGCTTTAGTAACGTTGGCTTTGATCACCGCGTCGAGGTGCTCGCCTTCCTCGGCAGTTAGGCTGACCTCAACGTCTTCACGAACGCACTGGTAGATGACATTGCGCGGCACGTCATACACATCCACCTTGCTGTGGCCCTGCTTGTTGTAAATGCCACGTATAAAGTGTTTGCAGCCAGCTTCCAGAAACTCTTCGATTTGTGTTTCGTCTTGGCCGCTGGGTGAAACCTGCATGCTTACGTGGCTGTGGCCCCAGTAGTAGAGATCCTCGGCAGGCAAGCCAGCCTCAGTGATCTCGATACCAAGGTTAGCCATTGCGTCTGAATCAATGTCCGTCTCGGCTGAGTGGACAGTCTGTTTGGGCACGTACAACTTGTAGACCAAGTAGTCGTTGTCGTTAACCTGTTTGACGAGGCCGAGCCAGCCAACCTCGGCAGTGTTTACTGCGACAAGGTGATTGATCACGGCTTTAACTTGAGCCGTGTAGTACACAACCGGCATGGGGGGCTCTTCATAGAGCGGGGTGATTGCGGGCTCCATCGATGAGCTATCGATGTCTGCACCGCTTGGTTGGGTATAGAAATTCATATTCGTTCTCTGGTCGTGAGTAGCATGGGTTTGAAGAACACGTCGAGCTGTGCTGTTGCACAACCGTCATCGAGTAGGAAGTTCATGAACTCCCACACGGCTAGGTTGGCAATGAGCGAAGCAGTAGCGCCTACGGATATGCTGGTACCGCAGGGCGACACTTCGCCTTCGTCGTCGCTGATGAGCGAGTCGAACCACGCTTGACGTTGGTGTGGGTTGGCTGGCGAGAAGTGGTACACGTTGCCATGAGACGAGGCCATGCGGGTCTCGAAGACATGGAGCAACATACTGTCAGGGCCAGTCGATTGGTTGCCGATGATCTTGCGACGCGATGCCATCGTATCGGTCAGCAAGAACAGAAAGCCGTCGAACTGTCGTTGGTCGATGCGTTCGTTGATGAACTGCATTGGTAGCTTGTCTTCAGGCACGCCGAGCTTGAGCGATGCTAGGTTCTGCAACGCTTTAACTTTGGGCAAGCCGACGTGCTCGAACAGGAACGCTTGGTTGGCGAGGTTGTGCGGCTCTACGATGTCGAAGTCATACACATGCAGATTGGTCAGACCAAGCTCCAGTAGTGACATGAACACGCGGGAGCCAGTGGCACCGGCACCGACAATGTGGATTGGATAATCCTTGTAGTCGTATGCACGGAACACTGCGTCGTGGCGTATTGTTGAGAGCATCATTGGATCTCCTCTATGCTCAAGGTTAGTTGGTCATAGTTTTCGTCGACACCGTCGTTTAGAACACTGAATTGTTCGTGCGCAGCTTCTTCGGCGCATGG
>Ga0098046_1000318_pt1 | contig 17974 bp, 20 predicted proteins | sample 11BtaG_FD_77067 | JGI IMG/M metagenome (GOLD analysis project Ga0098046, IMG submission 77067) | Marine viral communities from the Subarctic Pacific Ocean - 11B_ETSP_OMZ_AT15265_CsCl metaG | ecosystem: Environmental > Aquatic > Marine > Oceanic | place: Pacific Ocean | collected 2015-01-16
ATAATAGTATCCAGCGTCTTTTATATATTCAGAATTATGAACAAGCGGTATATTAAAGTGAAGAGCCTCAAGATATGTATAGTTCAACGCATTCATCAATTGATGCGATATAACCACATTAGCTTCAGCAGAAAATATTGTGCTAAACTTTTTTCTGTTTGCGAAAGTAATTTTACCTTTTTTTGTGATATCTAAATTCCACATTAGTGATTTAAAATACCTCTTATCCATTATTGTCGCAGCGCAGTATACGGTCAATTCTTTAAAAAGATTTTGATCATACGAGAATAATTCTTCAGCAATAAAAATACTTGGAATGCAATTCTTTGTCATATTTAAATTCGGCTCAAGTATCGCAATATTTTTATCAAGCCCAGGTTTATAATAACAGCTCTTACCAGCCTTGTTCCATACCTTCTCATGCATATCAGCATACATAGGACTCCATATATAAGGCAACTCAAAAACCTTCTGAGTTTTATAAAATGTTTTAAAATAAGAAATTGAAAACTCATAATGAGGAGAAACCCAAATTTCATCGACACTATGATTAGGTATGCACACATTGTCCCACTTGCATTGCTCGATATCAGCAAGCAATCTATTTCCATAATGCACGTGAATGTTTTTACAATTTTTGTTTTGAGATTTTAAAAAATCCACTTTATCATTTGCAACAACCCAACCTGTTTGTAATAAATAATCAATTTTAGGCAAATTCAGCCATTCCTTTTCTTCATAAATTAATATGTCACTTGGTGGATCAACGCATTTATCAATATCATGATTTATAACAATAATAGGATTGCAACCTATATCTTTAATAAGTTCTGCTAAAAATACGATATTCTGCTGTAATCCATTACAAAAAAGCCCTTTATCAAAACTCGCAGTTAATACAATATTCATGTCTTTAAGAGTTTACACAAACACTAGTCTTTATGAACAGCAATATCCAAATAATTTCCAGTTTCCAGCATTTGATCAGAAAGCGCTACATAAAAACCTGTTTCAGAAACGTTATAAGTAGAATATCCATATATAAAATCCGAGGCTTCATCAATTCTCATTGAAACAGACACCTGCGGCGGAGTAGCATAAACAGTTGTATCGCCAATATTCTGATATTCAAAAGACAAAGTGTCCACTCCGGAAGGAATAATCAATGAAGTAGAGAAAGTTCTTTGAGCATCAATAGCATCATTTAAAGTTTCCCCAAGCTTCCTAATCTTTACCCAATCAGTTGAATTATTCTCTCCGGTTTTTTCGTAAATAAAATTAGTATCAGAATCGATGTAATGAGAACCTACTATTCCAGCGGCTTTTGCACTACCAGATGGTGGCCCCGAATCAGTAATGAGGGGCTTTCTTATGCCTAAATTAGCATTAACGAAAGTTTCGAACGCGCCCATCTCTTAATCCTCCTTGTTGCTGTGGTACAAAAGAGCCGCAGAATATAAATCCAATTCGTGCCTCGCGGACAGTTCTTGTATTTCATTCATGACCTGCAAAGAAGCTATCTCCTCGGAGTTCTCAATGCAAGCTTGAAGCTTTTCTTGCCAACCCAAAGGCCCTTCAGAAGAAACAATTGATTCACACAATTCATCAATCATTTTTTTCTCGGAGTTTTTTAACTTGTTCTTCTTTAGTTTTTTGCGCATAGCCTTGTACCCAAAATCTCTAAGTTCCTCGGTAGAATATATAACTTTCTGAAGATCTTTCCGAGAGTACAATTCTTTTTGTGCAGATTGACTTTGTTGAGGAATACCTGATGTACCAACTGGTCTACCAACTTCTTGCTTTGTTTGAGGCGACTGATCATCTTCAGTCTCTGGAGATATCATTGGAACGCCGCCCACGATGGGATTGTACATACCCTCTTTTCTTTGTTCAATATACTTTTCTTGAGCAGGCGCCATGTCTTCAGGTTTTGGATAAGAACCTTTCTCTAGAACATTCATTCCCTGCTCAGGAGTAATAATACCAAGTTCCATCAACCTGGTCGCAACTCTTTGTAATTGAACTTCATCTTTGATATCTGTTTGTTCAAATTTTACAGTTGGATATTTCCTGAAACCAAGATTTTGACAAATCATTTTTACTTGAGGCTGCAAAAAGTCATGTATAAATGCATTGCGAGACTCTTCAAGGCGCTCTAAAAATATTTTCGCTTTTACCTGAGTATTGCTGTAACGCTCATCACCAACAATAACATTTTGCAAACCTTCTTTAATGTCATTATTAATAACTTCGTATTTTGCCGGGCCAACAACTTTACCAATATCGGGAATCACAAACTGAGCTTTGGTAGTATAATCACTCACAAGAACTCGACCAACACTTTCATTCTTGAAAAGATTTTGCATAGCCTCCATGTTTCTTGGATTAACTCCACCTTTATCTGGCTCAGCCCCCATTGTTATCAACAATATAACATTCTCAATTGTGCGACATATGGCTTGATCTATTTGCTTTAATTCTAATTTAAAATTAATATCATCAAGCACAGGATACCCAAAAGGTATAGCAAAAGGCTCGTAATCTTGTTTTTTGTAGAATGAATATACAAGATGACCAGGATCTAATTTTATCCTAATTCCATCGCTATTGTATTTTCCTGTGCGTATTTTTTCTTTTGTATCTGCATCTAACGCCTCGTAGACCTGTTGATCATATTCTGTTTTTGGATTTTTTAATCTCTCGATATCATATTCACTTAATATTTTTTCATATAATCCTGTTTCAAAAGATGATCCCTTGGTCGCAACAATATCATACGGATTGAGCATGATATAACGAACTGGCAAGTTTCCAGGCTTAAGCGCAAGGTTTGAACCATAAATTTTAGTAAGTTTATCAAAGTCAGATTTAGAGAATTTTCCATCAACTCGATACATGAATATATTACCGCTTCTATAATACTCCCTAAAATACTGATCCTTTAAATTCCATAAATTGATTCGCTCAAACCACTTGTAGACAAAATCTCTTGAGTTTTGAGTTCCTCCTTCAAGATAAATATTTGAATTAGCGAATTCGGACATAACGTCAATTGCATTTCTAAATACAGATATATTAGCATAAGCTTTCTGACAAAGCTCTATTGTGTCCCTTACATTCACTCCATCCGCTCCATATACATAAGGAAGCATTCCTCCTGAAATATTAGAAAATCTGTGCTTTTTATCAGACTTATGCGTTACATTGCGCCTTGAAGCGAATTCATCTGAACCTGATTGAGACCTAGAGTATGCTGCTTTAGACTCAATATAATACGGTTCTCCAGAAGAAGACGGCTCGACCAAAGGAGAATCAATAAAGTCATTCAAATCAGGTGGGGAATCCTTTTCAAACTTTTTCCAATAATCAGAGCGTTTTACATATTTTCTCTTACTCATTCATTATGGTACACAAAAGTTAAAGTAAAGTCTATTAAAAGTCCAAAGTTAACTTTTAAACTTTTATTATTTTATAAATGTGTATACATATTCATGTCTAAAGAAAACAGTAAAAGATGTACTATTACAACTAAAAACGGCGAAATTGGCGGAACAATCCTCAATGAATTTGAAGAGATTGGAGGCCCAGATGACGGAGCGTTATTTGCGGTAATCGAATTAGACAATGGTCAACTTATTACAGTTAAAATGTCAGAAGTTTTTGACAACTAAAAGTGTAATACATAATCGTTATGAGTGAACATACAGAAAATCCTAACTTTAGATACAGTAATGATAATCGAGACTCAACGCCTCAAGCGAACAGTTATCCGTCTCAACAGGAAGTTGGCGCTGACTCCAACAAAGGAGATAGAGATTATTATCCGAACGATAACGGAGGATATTATGCCAACTCAAATCGAGAAAACATTTCAACCATAGACCCAACAAACAAAAAACAACCACCCAACTCAAACTATAAAATATCATGATCTTTGCTATATTCACATTGCTTTCGGCATTAAGCATCTCCTTTATTGCCGCTTACTTTAGTATCATAGGACTTGCAACAATCTTCCCAGGCTCAATTGAAGCTGTTATAGCTATGGGCGCAGCGCTAGAAGTTGGAAAAATCGTTGCAGCTATTTGGCTTCATAAAAACTGGAAGTCTGCGCCGACAACATTAAAAATTTATTTATTCTCTGCTATTTTAGTATTGATGGGTATTACAAGTATGGGAATCTTCGGATTTCTATCCAAGTCTCATATTGAACACGAACAAAATAGCGTAAAAGCTCAAGCATTAGTTGAGCAAGTTGAGACAAAAATCTCACGAGAACAAGAGTACATAAAAAGACAAAAAGAACTTATTGTTCAAAATCAGCAAAAAAATCAAAACCTCTCAGACAAAAGCTCGGAAAATATTGAGCTTGAACAAAAGAAAATAAGCCAACTCACAGAACAACTCGAAAAAGACATAGAGCTTGACAATAAAATGCTTGCGCCAATTCAATCAAGATTAGACAAATTGAACGAAGAGCTCAACCAAGTAAAAAATAAATCAGGAGGATTGTTCTCAAATAAAAAGAAGGATATCGAAAACAAAGTCGCAGAGCAAGCAACTGAAAGACAAGAACTTGCCACAAAGAAAAAACAAATAGAAGACCGAATTTCCAAATATCGAAATGAAACATCTTCTTTGATTTCCGAAATCAGAAAAAGAATACAAGACTACCAAACAATAGGATTCGATAAACCAGAAAATGTAGAGCAAAAAATAGAAGAGTTGAATAAAAACATCTCTTCAGCTCTAGACAGAATAGACGACCTCGAAAGAAAAAAGTTTGACCTGGATGATGGATCCAGGCAACTTGAAGCGGAAGTTGGACCGATAAAATATGTCGCAGAACTTATCGCAGATTTTACCGGCATGGAATTTGATGTCGGTAAAGCCGTAAGAATAGTAATAATAATATTAATTTTTGTGTTTGATCCTCTGGCAGTTTTACTTGTTTTAGCCGCACACATAAGCTTGAGTAAAAAGTTCCCTAAAGCCATGCAAGATGAAGCTGTAGCTTTCGAGAAGATCGCCGAAATAGAAGCTCAGCAAAAACTATTGGAAAAAGAAACTTTAGACATTCAAGAACGCAAAAAAGATCTTGAGCAAGAAAACAAAATACTAGAACTTCAAGAAAATCAAGCAAAAAAATATCAACAAGAAATACTAGAAAACAAAGAAACCTTAAGATTATTAAAGCTTGAATCTCAAAAAGAAATACTCAAAAAAGAAGATACATCAGCAATAACACAGGAAATAGAAGAACTGATGCGCCAAAAAGATATTGAACAAGAAGAAATAAAAGAAATAAAAATACAAAAAAAGAAACTGCTTGATCGAGCTGATGAGACAATCAAAAGCGCCAAGGAAATTAAGACTGTACTCGGAGAACACAATGATCACAAAAATAAAATAGAAGAACTTAAATCTGAAATATGCATAAACATAGAACAGTTCTCCAAACTCAAAAAACAAATTCAAGCGCTTGAGTATTCCGAACAAAACACCTTATCGCTCAATAAAAAACTCGAATCTGATATCGCTGAATTACAAAACAAAAATCAACAACTAGATCAGCTCAATAAAAAACTAAACGCAGAAAACACTGAACTTAAAAACAGAAAAATTCCTGATCCAAACGAGGATCTTAAAAACAAAATATCAAATCTTATTGACCAAAAAAACCAAATACTCGAAGAGAATCTCGCCTTAAAAGAAAAAGATATACTTAAAATAAAAATCACATCCAAAAATGGAAAAGAGTTTTGTTTATCTGTGGATTCGATTCTAGGAGGAACACATACATTTTGCAAGGAACAAGATTTCTCGCAAGAGCAGATTGATAACTTTTGCAATTTAACTCAATACATGGATCAAGAATGCAAACAAAGAGATGCAGAAAAGCTGTTTAAAATCTACGAAACAAAAATTCTTGAAATGGTTAACCCTAAAATTAGCAATATTGAATATCGCAAGCTAAGACCTTCTTATAAATTTTTACCTTGACTTGTTGAGCATTAAATGCTAAACTGCTTGAGTGAAAAAATTCAACAAGCGGGAAATCATAAAAAGAATAGTGCTTGAGCCAACAGCTCAAAAAAGAATCTTTTGGGCTAGAGAGATGAAGCTCCTAAACGATCTGCTAGAAATTTTTCCTAACAAAGATTTTTGGCAACGCATGACTTTCATCAAAGTGCCTTCTCTTGCCGTGCTCAGAGCTGGCGCTGGATTAAAAAATCTAACAAAAAAATATAAAGACTTTAATTATAAAATTCCAGAAAGAAAAGAGTTTCCCATAGGAGATAAAACTGGAGAAGATAAAATAATTTCGAAAAAACCAAAAACCATACGACAATTTATAGATGAGTAAAACAAAAGATATACAAACAACAGATCAAATAGCTAAATTTCTTTCTGACAAAGACAATCAGAAATATCATTATAACTTTCACGAATCAGAAGAATACAAAATATCAAGTGGAAGCTTGAATTTAGATATAGCTCTTGGAGGAGGGTTGCCAAGCGGCGCTCATCGATTCACAGGAATCAATGAAGGAGGTAAAACTAGTTGCGCTATGGCATTCGCCAAAAACTTTCAAAAACACTTTGGCGACAAAGGTATGATTATATACATCAAGAGCGAAGGTAGGTTTAGTCCTGAAATGATAGAAAGATCAGGAATCGACACTGACCCAGAAAAGTTTTTTGTTTTTGATTGTAATATATTCGAAAAAGTTTTTGAGCTGGTAAGAGAGTTGGTTTTTAATAATGAAAACGACAAGAAATATATGTTCATCATTGATAGTGTTGATGCTTTGTGCAGGGTTGGAGATATTGATAAGCCATTTGCTGAAAGCGAACAAGTAGCGGGCGGAGCATTGATTACGTCTGTATTCTTGAAAAAAATGGTTCTACCCATTACCAAAATGGGACACACAATGATTTTAACAAGTCAAGTTCGCGTGGAAGTGGCAACCAATCCATATGCCGCTAGAGGTGGACCAAAAGTAAAACAGGCAGGAGGTAATGCGATAAAACACTATGCAAACTTTATTCTTGAATTTGAAGAAAGATACAACTCTGATCTTATATTTAAAAACCCCACTGCCACCAAGCTAGACGATAAGGGTGAGCCTATAGGTCATTATTGCAAGATTCGCTTTCGTAAAAGTGTCAACGAAAAAACTGGATCCACCGTTCGCTATCCTATCAAGTATGGACAAAAGGACGGAAAGTCGGTCTGGAGAGCTAGAGAAATACTAGACATGCTTTATCTTTTTAATTTGATTGACAAAAAAGGCGCATGGATATCTGTTTCCGAAGACTTGATAAAAGAGTTGAAAGACAAGGAGTTTGAGATTAATGAAAAATTTCAAGGAGAACAAAGATTAATAGATTTCTTAGAAGAAAGCGAAGAACTGGCAGACTTTCTTTACGAAGATTTTAAAAATTTAACCAATGCGCTTTAAGACGCTAACGGGCGCAACCAGAACAGTTAAAAAAGCAAAAAACTTTTTGATTGACTGGGACGGCAAAAGCAGAAGTAAAATTCAATACAATGCAAAACAATTTTTAAAAAAGTATTGGAGCAATCATATTGTATTTGAAGAGTTCCCTGTTGCAGGAACAAAACTGTCTTTAGATTTTTACAATGCAAATAAAAAAATAGCTGTAGAGGTTCAAGGAAAACAACATACAAAATATGTCCCATTCTTTCATGGCAAAAATAAAATCAATTATCTCAACCAATTAAAAAGAGATAGAGACAAGTTAAACTTCTGCGAATTGAATGATATACAGCTTGTTGAAATATACGATGGAGACGAATTGAGCGAGAAACTTTTCGAAAGTTTTGGTGTTATTCTTTAGTTCGTGTAATATATATGTATGAGCGACGATTACATTGACCCAGAAAACTTAAATAAATTCAATTTGCCAGAAAGTATCTTAACTCAACTCTTTGAGTTTACAGGCTCAACAGGAGGCGATAGCGGATTCATCTTATCATTCGTAAACCAAGATGGCTTACCATCAGTTATAACAAAAGCAAATTCACCCATAATTGAAATGGGATTAAGAAAAGCTTTGGAACAATACCTCGAGCAAGTAGCTGCTCAAGAAATTGGATTGAATTTTCCTCCTGACATGGGAGACGAAGAAAGCCCTTGACTTTTTAATTCAATTCTGGTAAGATGTAGGAATGATATATTCTTACGAACTAGAACAACACCTTATTGCTGGATTAATAAAGCATCCAGAGAGCTACCCCCTCATAGCGGCATTCATCAATGAGGATGATTTTTTTGACAAAAATACTATAGTTAATAGAACTATCTTTTGCGTTCTCAGGCAATCTCTTGAAGCTAGCGATGCATTAGACGAAGTATTGCTGGCTCAGAGAGTTCAATCATTAAATATCTCATTTGAAGACAATATCAATATATCAGATTATATTAAAGCTTTATCTATGCGACAGATATCCAAGGATGGGGTTGTAAAGGCGGCAAAAGAACTTAAAAAAATTACTGTTCGCCGCGAAATACATGATGCATCAATTGATGTAGCAAAAAATATGAAGTCTCTTAATTCAAGTGCGACATTTGATGATATAGTTGGAGAGGCAGATAAGATATACAATGATAAAATCAATCTCTATGAAATTGGATCAAACAAGCCAGAAAATTTATTTGATGAAATGGAAGACTTTATTGAATTTCGAGGCAACAATCCCATTGATGAATTTGGATTAATGGGGCCGCACGAGAGAATAAATGATTTGTATGGATCTTTATTTAGACCCGGAAATATTGCAGTGGTTGTTGCTCGTGCAGGTGTTGGTAAAACACAATTCTGTATGGACTTCTGCACAAAAGTTTCTGCTATCAATAATCACGTTCCCATTCTTCACTTTGACAATGGAGAAATGAGCAAAGAGGAATTAATTATTCGTCAATGTTCTGCTTTATCTGGAGTGCCAATGCATTTACTTGAAACGGGCAGATGGAGGCAGGCAGGAGAAGATGTTGTGGAAAAAGTTAGAGCAACATGGGCTAAAGTGAAAGATTTTAAATTCTATTATTACAATGTAGCTGGACACAGTATTGACAGTATGTTGAATATTATTCGCAGATTCTATTACTCAGAAGTTGGCAGAGGGAATCCTATGATCTTCAGCTTTGATTATATCAAAACAACATATGAAAGACAAAATGGCGCAAGCAGCTGGGAGACTGTTGGCAGAATGGTAGACAAGTTTAAACAATTAATTCAGAAAGAATTATGCTTCAATGGCAAGCCTGCAGTGGCAATGCTTACAAGTGTTCAAAGTAATCGCCTCGGGATAACCAACAATAGAAGCTCTGAGAATGTCGTTGACGATGAAAGCATAGTTTCGCTTTCAGACCAAATAACCCAATTCTGTTCTCACCTTTTCCTTTTAAGGCAAAAGACGATGGATGAGATTCAATCAGAACCAGATGATTTTGGCACACATAAATTGATCTGCTTAAAATATAGATGGCTCGGCAAAGATGTTCATAGAGCGCTTCAACCCGTAGAAATGCCAGATGGAAGCAAGAGAAAAAACTATATCAATCTACACATGGAGAATTTTAGCATTAATGAAAAAGGCGACCTTCAAGATATGGTTGATCATATGGATGCAGAAGGTGTTGGTCCATTAATGGCAAACGGTCAAGAAATTCCAAACTTATAATGAGTCCCGAAAAAATAAAAGAATCCTTAATACAATTAGGGTATAAACTTGCAGACAGAGGTTCTTACTGGCAAACCAATGCTCTATTCAGAAATGGAGACAATAAAACTGCAATTCAAATATACAAAAACACAGGAGTCTGGAAGGATCATGTGCAGAACAGTACCTTTTCGCCATTCAAAAGATTGGTAGAAATAACCCTTGGCACTAATGATAAAAACACTTTAAAGCAATTCCTTGAAGAGGATGACCTTGGCTCTAATTACAACAAATTAACATTTTCAGAAAAACTAGAAATGGAAGAAATATACCCAGAAAACTGCCTTGAAAGATTACTGCCGCACTACAAATTTTACAATGATCGCGGCATCTCAACTGAAACACTACAATCCCTAAAGGGAGGTTTCGCAACAAGCGGAAAACTAAATAAAAGATTTGTGTTCCCAATATACAACGAACACAATCAAATTCACGGCTTTTCCGGTCGAGACATGAGCGGTCTTGATAATCGTCCAAAATGGAAACATATAGGCAAAAAGAAAGGTTGGATCTATCCTTTATATGCGAACGAAAAAACAGCGCAAGATATAAACGAAAAAGGTTCAATCATTTTTGTTGAAAGCATAGGAGATTTATTGAATTTAAACGAACAAGGTTTCAATAACGTTCTCGTTACATTCGGCCTTGATATCTCCACCAAGCTAATATGTTCCACTCTTTCCTTGAATGTTAATAAAATAATTATAGCATTAAACAATGACAAAACATCTTCCAAAAACCGAGGTCTAGAAGCTAGCATAAAAAATTACCTAAAATTATTAAACTACTATAATCCAGAAAAAGTTTGCATATGCTTGCCAACTCAAAAAGACTTCGGAGATATGAATCAATCAGATTTTGACAGCTGGAAACAAAAGCTCAACAATCTTGATCAAACAACTCAACAAAAATTCATAATAGAAAAAATAAATGAAATATATAAATCATTGCCCAAAACACTACTAAAAAATAAAAAAATAATAACCAATGAGTAAATTAACAAAATTATCTGCGAGTAGAATAAAAACTGCACAAACATGTAGCTGGACTTATTGGTGCAATTATAAATTAAAATTACCAGACGCAGGAAATGACGGTTCTAGCAGAGGAACAATTTGCCACAATATATTCGAATTGCTTGGAGACAAGCATAAGCGCGAATACAATAAAATCTTAAAAGACGGAACCATCTGGAATACTGATATTGTTGCTGCGCAAGTCAAAAAAGAAGCGGAAGAACTGGCGGTAAATGACCCCGAAAATCTCGAGTTGATCGACGAAATGATAGTCAATGGATTGAGGTGTGATTTCTTTGGAGATGAAAATGAAAAACCTGTACTCGCTGAATCGGAGCGATTCTTTGATCTCGAAATTGATCGCCCAGAAGAAGGAATCAAATATGCAGTTCGAGGCTACATTGATAAACTTTTTGTATACAAAGACAATTCCGTAATTATTCGAGACTTTAAAAGCAGCAAGTCTGTGTTCAAGGGTAAAGAAATAACAGACAATCTGCAAAACTTAATATATTGCCTCGCAATCAAGCATCTGATGCCAGAAACAGAACCTCAAAGCGAGTTTTTGTTTTTGCGATTCGATCTTGATACAGATCTTCTTGGTAACGCAGGCAAAGGTAGAATGAAAATGGATAAAATATCTCCCGAAGAACTCGAAGGTTTTGAACATCAGTTAACCCAATTCCAAAATTATCTTGATAACTTCGATGAGGAATCTGCAAAAAGTAATCTTGCCGCAAAACAGGATTACCCAAAAGATGGAACTTTTGGTGGCCCACTTGCTTGCGGTAAAGATGGATACAAAATGTCAAGAGGTCAACCTGTTCTTGACGATAATGGAGAACCAATCAAAGCGTTCATTTGTCCTTTCAGAAAACCTAGAGACTATTGGGCATTGAAAGACTCAGAGGGAAACATTAAAAAAACAGCTTTTCCAGAAAATAAACATGAACTTGAGCTTGAAGATGGAGATGAAATTGTTAGTATGAAATATGATGGATGCCCTCATTGGGAAAACAAACAAAAGTTAGATGATTTCCTTGACTAAAAAATACAAAGCAGCAGGTTTACTTGCAAAGTTTAACGATCTTGTACTACTCGGAAGAAGAAGCTCGAAGTGCCACAATCTTGCAGGGAATTGGTCTATGCCTTGTGGCATAATAGAGCAAGGCGAAGCTCCGGAGTATGCGGCAAAAAGAGAGTTCTTTGAAGAGACAAATGTAAGAGTTAGTAGTGAAGTTTATTTTCTTTCTGACTTTGAAATGCAAAACGATGAGTTTTTCGCGCTCTTCTACATGGAAATAGATAACTTAATTTTCCCAAGCAATGATGCAATTGATGCAATAGAACATGATGAATGGGGTTTTTTCAAAATAGCAAAAAACTCACTACCTTTGCCAATGACTAAAGAAACAAGAAGAGCAATATTAAAGCTAAAATGAAATATTCTTTTGCAATAGGCATTCCTACTCTTAATAGGGCAGATTTATTAAACCCAACTCTCTTGAAGTATTTTCAAGATTTTCCAAATGTAGATATATTTATAGTCGACAATGGAAAACAAGAAATAAATTCTAGACCAAAAAACTTTGAGATACATTCTTCAGTCAAAAATTATGGAGTAGCAAAATCGTGGAATTATCTTTGTGAAAGAATATACCAAAATCATGATTACGCACTCATACTGAACGACGACATATATCTCGGGCTTGATCAAGATCTGGTGAATGATTTCGCCAAGGGGCAATGCATAGATTTAGTTAAATGCCAAAATCAATTTCACTTATCGTCATTCATATTATCAAGAGAATGTTTTCAAGAATTTAAATTTGATGAAAATTTTTATCCTGCATATTTTGAAGATCGAGACTTTATGAGAAGACTATCTTTATCAAACAGGCAAATAATGGAAAGTGCTTTTTTGAATCCAGAAATTTTTATCAATAGCGCAACAATATCAATAGATGGTGGAGATCCAGAAATAAATAAAAACTTTAATAAGTTAGGCGAGCTCTATGTCAACAAGTGGGGTGGTCCACCTGGACTTGAAACATTCAAAACACCATTCAATGCCGAGTAATTATTTTTATTTTAAGTTCACTATAATTCTTCGCTTCTTTTTTTAACATCATACAATGAAAAAAATAATAGTAACAGGCGTCACAGGCCAAGATGGAAGTCACATGGTCGATTATCTATTAAAGAATACCAATCATGAAGTGTATGGTTCGGTGAGAAGATTGAGTGTTAAAAATCACGATAATATTTTACATCTAGAAAATGAGTCGCGATTTCACTTGATCGACATGGATCTAAATGATGCCCATAGTATGCGCGATGTAATACTTGACGTTCAGCCTGATTACTTTATCAACTTTGCAGCACAATCATTTGTTGCAGGCAGCTGGAATTACCCAATTCAAACATGGGATACAGACGCAAACGCTGTACTTCACATTCTTGAATCGATTCGTCGATTTGCACCGCAATGCAGATTCTACAATGCTGGATCAAGTGAAGAATTTGGCGACGTCATAACAAACCCTCAAAACGAAGATCATCCACTGCGACCTCAAAGTCCTTATGGCGCTGCCAAATGCGCAGCAAGACATATTGTCAGGGTATACAGAGAATCATATGATCTTTATGCTGTTCAAGGTTGGCTGTTTAATCACGAAGGAAATCGCAGAGGACTCGATTTTGTAACTCGCAAAATTACTCACACAATTGCGAGAATAAAAATAGCTCTAGATTCAGGAAAAAAGATTCCCGTTTTAAAACTTGGGAACCTTGAAGCTCAGCGAGATTGGAGTGATGCCGAAGATTTTATGGAAGGTGTATGGTTGATGCTTAATCAAGAAAATCCTAAAAATTATGTTCTTGGTAGTGGAGAAATGCATACCGTAAGAGAATTTTTAAATGAAACCTTAAAGAATGCAAATATAAAATTCAAATCAGAAGGATCTAAAGACTCTGAAAAATATTACACTCTAGATGGAGAGTTAATTTTTGAAGTAGATCCTAAATTCTATCGACCTGCAGAAGTACATGAATTATGCGGCGACCCATCATTAGCTGAAAACGAAATGGGTTGGGTCCGAAAAACTGATTTTTATGGATTGGTTAAAAAAATGTATCAAAGTGATTACATGCTTTTGACAAGATGAAATACAAAAAAATCTTTGTAGCAGGTCACGCAGGAATGGTTGGCTCAGCTGTTCTTGAAAAATTAAAATCTTTAGGTTGTGAAAAAATATTAACAAAGACTCGAAGAGAATTAGATTTAACGAATCAAAAAGAAGTTAATAAATTCTTTGGTCGAGAAAGGCCCGAAATAGTAATTATTTGCGCCGCAAAAGTGGGAGGCATTCTTGCTAACAATACATATCGTGCTGATTTCATATACCAAAACCTTCAAATCGCGAGTAATCTTATCCATGCATCTCACGTATATAATGTTAGAAAACTAATCAACCTTGGTAGTTCTTGCATATATCCTCGAGACGCAAAAATACCAATTGTAGAAGAAAGTCTTTTGACGGATGTGCTAGAAAAAACGAATGAACCATATGCTATCGCAAAAATAGCAGCAATCAAATTATGTGAGAGTTATTATGAACAATACAATCACAATTTTTATTCGATTATGCCATGCAACATGTATGGACCTCGAGACAATTTTGACTTAAAAAGTTCGCATGTTTTACCTGCTCTCATCAGAAAAGTACATGAGGCAAAAGAAAGTGGTGCCGAAAATGTAGAAGTTTGGGGTAGCGGTAAACCCTTACGCGAATTTTTGTATGTTGATGATCTTGCGCAAGCAATTGTATATTGTCTCGAGAATATCAATGCACAAGATATATACAGTAAAGGCATTTCCCACATCAACTGTGGATCAGAGGATGAAGTATCCATTCTCGAATTAACACATCTTATACAAAAAGTTATTGGTTATCAAGGAGAAATCATCTTTGACTCAACCAAGCCTGACGGAACCTATCGCAAAAAAATGGACAATACGCAATTATCCAACATTGGATTCACCGCGAAAACCTCTTTGGAGCAAGGATTGCAAAAAACATATGCTTGGTATATAGAAAATAAACAAAAATTTGTGTAATAAATAGCTATGGAAAATGAATCTCACTCTGCAAAACGTTCTGGACCCAAGAGTTCAGCTCAGACCCCCGCTAAAAAATCCGAGCAAAAAAAAGGTTCTGACAAAAATAAACCTGGAAGCGCTGGAGAAAAAGGAAGCAAAATTACCTTCTCCGATCGAGTGCTTGAGTCCTTGAAGACTAAAGTAAAAGAACACAATTCTAAATCAAGCAAAAAAGTCACTCTTTCTCAACTAAAGAAAGTATATCGCCGAGGAGCAGGAGCATTTTCTTCTAGTCATCGACCAGGTAAAAGTCGTGGTCAATGGGCTATGGCGCGAGTTAATATGTTTTTAAAAATGGTTCGAGGCGGAAAAGTTAAAGATAGTTATCGCAAAGCAGATCAAGATGTAGCGAAAGCTTCTGCGGCAGTAATGATTGACGACGGAGTTCGTGACGAATTGAATCTTTTTACAGAAGAAGACTTTATTGAAGCAAAATTAGATATACATAATCATCAACTTCAAGAAGATCCTGATTTCACAGATGAAATGTGGAGTACCATTTTCATTGATGTTGACGAACTAGGTTTCGAGGAATATATCAGCGAAGAAAGCTGGGCAGCTGAAGCCAACAAAGGAAAAAAATTAAACAAGCCTTTTCGCACACCAGGTGGACCAAAAAAGTTTTCGGTCTATGTAAAGAATGAAAAAGGTAATGTTGTTAAAGTAAATTTCGGCGATCCAAACATGGAAATCAAACGCGACGATCCAGGTCGACGCAAAAACTTTAGAGCTCGCCACAACTGCGCAAATCCTGGCCCAAAAACAAAAGCTAGATATTGGAGCTGTAAAATGTGGAGCAAGAAGAGTGTTACAAAAGTAACAAAAGGCGAAGAAGAAATTGAAGACAATTCTGAATCAGAAGATGAAACAGAAGCTGGCTTGTGGGATAATATTCGCAACAAGAAAAAACGAATGGGTAAAAACTATAAACCCGCAAAGCCAGGCAGCAAAGATCGCCCAAGCAAGAAGGCCTGGAAAAAGGCTCAATCCGCAGATGAAGAAAAAGATTTTAAGCCACACATGATGTATGATCCAAAAACAGGAAAAGCTGTAGAAGCAAAAACATACAAAGATCATTTAGCGCTAAAAGAAAAAGGATATACCCACGAAAAACCTGATTCATCAAAAAGCGGCAATAAAGAAAAAAAATAAAGTTGGATTTAATAGATAGTAAAGATCGCACGGTTTTGATACTATCTCATTATTGGACACCAATAAACATAACCACTGCGAGAGAAGGCGTTAGAAAGCTAATGTCTTGTGGTGCTTCTTGCGACAAAGAAGCCACAGTAAGAGCTTTGTCATATTCAGGAGAACCTTTATTATGGGAAGAATGGGTAGATTCATCTCGCGCGGCTTATTATAAAAACCAACCATTTTTAACTTCTTGTAATAAATTATATCCTGTGCCAACAATATTATTAACCACTGCAAAATGGGCGTATCAATCAAAAAACAAACCAAACCTGAGATATTTATACAAAAGATACAAAGGCAGGTGTCAAATATGTGGAGATAAATTTGATATGAAAGACATGACCATCGAACACATATATCCTAAAAGCAAAGGTGGCACAAAAGAGAGCCACAATGTCACACTAACCTGCCAAACATGCAACTGCAAGAAAGCCGCAATTTATCCCTATAAAAACTACAAAGGAGAAGACTTGAAGCCCTCAAACCCCTATCCATTCTTTCATGCATTTCAAAATTGCCGTCCTGAATGGAAACCTTTCTTGTTTAAAAAGTAATTGGCACGATGCTTGCAAATAGAGTTGTATAAATTATAACTCTAACAAAAGGATAAAACATGTCATACTACTTAAACAAAAACAACACAACAAATTCATTCAATAAATTATTCAATGATCTACTTTCTTTTGATTATGATGACTTTCCTGCCCCAGCAAATATAGTCTCTAATGATAAAGAAATTTTAATTGAATTACAAGCTCCAGGCATCGATAAAAAAGATATAAATATTGATTGCGAAAACAACATGTTGATCATTTCGTGCGATGGCAAACAAGACAAGCAAGACACAAAATACATACAACAACAAATATTTCACGATGGCTTCAAGAATACATTCAAATTAACAGGAGAATTGGATCAAAGCAATATATCTGCAACAATGAACAATGGTATACTCAATGTATCTGTTCCTCGCAAAAAACAAAAAACAAAAAGCAGAATAAAAATAACTTGACATTTGTGCAAAAATAAGTTATCATCTACAGTTTAAAAATTATGAAAACAAAAATACTAACAGTAGCCGCGCTTTCAGCGGTATTTCTCATCAACGCAGCTTTTGCAGCAACAGGATCTTTATCCTTGGGTTACGGCTCTGACTTTTTTCGACGGGGCTCGCTTCTCTCGAAAGATTCCTTTCAAGCAGGAGCTTCCTATTCAACAGAGATTCAAGGAGTCACTGCGAGTGCAAATGTTCAAACCGCTCATGGCAATGAAAATCTTGAGGATGCATACATCATTTCTGGAGGGTTATCTCAGAAGATTGGATCCTTGTTGACCGTGTATGGCGGACTTGAGCATGCAGAATCTTTGGGCGGAGCAAGTGAACTTGATGCACTTGTAGCTGTATCGATTGATACATTCTTATCCCCTTCGGTTTCGGCAGCAAGAAACGTAGATGAAGATTTATATACTTTTGAACTAAGTGTGTCTCACGACTTAGACCTTAAGTTTGCAACTTTATCAATCAATGGTTCTGTAGGAAATACAGATACTCGAGCTGTAGAAAATGTTGATTACTATTCCGTTGGGCTAGGATTATCAAAAGAACTTCAGAAAGGTTTGACTCTTTCTATCAATGGAGATTTTGTTGATTCTTCTTTGATTGATGATGATTTTTTAATTGGGGCAGCACTTACTGCTTCGTTTTAATATAGTAACATATTCAATCACAATCGCCGCCTCAGAAATGGGGCGGCTTTTTTGTGTATATACTTTATTGAAAATATTCTGTTTTATACTAAGATTATTCATCTTTTTGGTATATAAAGTATGAAAAGTAATTTAAAAAAT
>Ga0098046_1000322_pt1 | contig 17834 bp, 44 predicted proteins | sample 11BtaG_FD_77067 | JGI IMG/M metagenome (GOLD analysis project Ga0098046, IMG submission 77067) | Marine viral communities from the Subarctic Pacific Ocean - 11B_ETSP_OMZ_AT15265_CsCl metaG | ecosystem: Environmental > Aquatic > Marine > Oceanic | place: Pacific Ocean | collected 2015-01-16
AAGACCAGATAGAGTTTCTATGGAACAAGCAGGTAGTTTAGGGCGTGTTGTTCTTGCTTTTGCAAATACGCCTATGCAATACGCTAGATTACAAAAGAAGGCTGCTCTTGACTTAGTTAATGGACGTGGCGATTGGAAAACAAATATCAGTAAGATTGCTTATTATGGTGTAATACAAAATATTATATTCTCCGCGTTGCAATCTGCATTGTTTGCATTACTATTTGATGATGAAGAAGAAGTTGATGCTAAGGGAAAATATTATAGAATAGCTAATAGTTCAGCAGATTCTTTATTAAGAGGAACAGGAGTTTATGGCGCAGCTGCAGCAACAGTTAAAAACGTTATACTTGAAATAATCAATCAATCTAAAAAGGGTAGACCTGATTATACAAAAGCTGCAATAGCAGCAACCTCAATATCACCTCCTATAAATTCTAAATTAAGAAAATTAATATCTGCAGGAAATACATTTAAATATAAACAATCAAGAGAAAAAGTTTTTACTGAAGGATTTAGTTTAGATAATCCAGCTCTCTTAGCTGCAGGAAAAGTAATATCTGCCGGAACAAATGTACCTGCTGATAGAGTTGTACAAAAACTTGACAATGTTTATACAGCTATGCAACCTGAAACAGAACTGTGGCAATCAATAGCATTGTCGCTTGGATGGACTGAGTGGGATTTAGGTATGATTGAAAGTCAAACTAAAAAGTCTAAGACCCCATTGAGAAAAGGAAGAAAGACTATTAAAAGAAAGTCTATTAAAAGAAAGCCTATTAAAAGAAAATCTATTCAATAAAATTAAATGAAAATATCTAATCATATATCTTACAAAGAAGCAACAAGATCTAATACAGCAACCAGGAAGGGTATTGATAATACTCCAGGAGACTACGAAGAATCTAATATGGTTAATATAGCTGTCAATGTTTTTGAACCTTTAAGAGAGTGGGTCGGCGGGCCTATTAAAATTAATTCTTTTTATCGGTGCGTTGAATTAAACAAAGCGATTGGGGGAAGTTCAAGATCACAACACTGTGAAGGTAGAGCTATTGATATTGATGATACGCATGGACATAAAACAAACGCTGAGATGTTTGAATACATAAAAAACAATCTTAGCTTTGATCAATTAATATGGGAATTTGGTACCGATAAAAATCCTAACTGGGTGCATGTAAGCTATGTTTCTGAAGATCAAAATAGAAAAAGATGCTTAAAAGCGCAAAGGATAAACGGCAAAACCACCTACATAATAATATAAAAATGCAAGATCTAAAAATAGTAATTACTAATGCGTTTGCCTTCGGGCTTAGTATGTCAGATGCAAATGAAATTCTGCAGGCCTGCAGTTTAGCATTAGCAATAATATATACAACAATAAGTATTATAAAAAAAGTTAAAGACAATGGCAAAAATTGATTTAGATGGAGATGGAAAAGCTGACATAAGTATAAGTTTACCCCAAATTATTACAATACTTGCAATGTTCGCTTCAATAGTAGGATCATATTATACTTTAAATGCTAGAATACAAGCTGTAGAAGTATCAACAAAAAAACTAAAAGAAAACGAACAGAAGTACACTTGGCCTAACCAAAGAAAAACAGAAGAAGAAGTAAAATCTTTAGAAGCAGAAATGCGTGCTTTTATGAAAGACATAGAATATTTAAGAAGAGATATTGACCGCAAAAAAAAATAAGTTATGAAAAACCCTTTTGCAAATAAAGAAATGAGAGGATATATTGGAGCAGCAACTGTATTTTTATTAGTTATGGCTCTATTATTATTTTTAGCATTTTATGAAATACCAGAAACAAATAACGATATATTTAAAGTAATAGTAGGTATGCTAGTTGGATCTTTATCGGTAGTAATATATACATTTATAGGTAAAAATCCAGAAGAGCTTGAATCATTAAAATCTAAAAACGAATCTTTGGAGGGACAAGTAGCACAAATTGTTTTAGAAAAAGATAAGTTAGAAAAAATGTTAAGAGATTATCAATCTGAAGTTATCGATAAATTAGCATTATCAGGTGACAACTTTGAATTTAAAAATAAGAAATAAATTATTATTTAGTACAACTTATAATACAAAACAAGCAATAAGTTGCTATTTAGCACAACTTATAATACATAAAAAGCAATAAGTTGCTTAAATAAAAAAGGGGTAATCTTAATTGACTACCCCTTAATTTTTTATCCATCACAACTTAAACAATCAGGATCCATTGCATTGGCAGCAATATCACCTCTTAATACTGATTCAGTTCGCATATAATATAAAGTTTTAACACCTTTTTTCCATGCTTCCATATGAACCCTGTTTAACCATTTAGGATCTGCTACAGACGGAAATGCTAAATTAAGACTTACTGATTGATCAATATAGTCTTGGCGTATACCCGCTTGGTTAACTAATTCTAATTGATTAATTTCTTTAAATGTTTTAAAAACATTCTTTAAGGGTTCTCCTTCTTTTTCATTAAGCTTTCCCGAGTGATCATAAAACCATCCATCGAGTTCTTTAATCCCTTGAACGGATCCACCATCTTCCAAAATTTTGTCCCAAGTTTCTTTAACATCAATTCCAATTTTTCTTAATACTTTTTTAAGTTCTTTATTCTTTCTAATAAACGTACCTTTAGCACTTTGCTCTGTAAATACGTTAGCAGCCCAAGGCTCAATTCCAGGAGATACGTTACCGCTAAGCTTGCTGTTAGAGACTGTAGGGGCCACAGATCGAAGATGAGTGTTGCGCATACCAGTACCAACACACCAGAGCGGCTCCCCATATACCTCTGCAAGATCTCGCGATGCTCTTTCAGACTCAATCTTAATTTTGCTAAAAATTTCACGTGTTTTAAATTGAGCTAATAAACCTTCGAACGCAATGCCATTCTTCTGGAGTAGACTGTGCCATCCCAATACTCCTAGACCAAGGGCACGCCCTTTTTCCGCACTGCGGACAGAGTTTTCGAACCCTTTCATATTCTTTGCTTTTTGAATAAACTCCTCCAACACTCCGTCTAAAAACCATATAGCATCATAAATTAAATTAGTATTTTTCCATTCATCATATTTATCTAAATTCAATGAAGATAAACAACAAACAAAAGAATGTGATTCATCTGTATGTAATGTAATCTCACTACATATATTTGTCATATGAACTTTGAGCCCATTTGATTTGTATGCTTTTGGGTTATTCTTGTTTGTATTTCCCTTAAAGAGAATATAAGGTTCTCCAGTTGCTTTACGTTTTTGTAATAACTTTCCCCATTTACGTCTAGCTTCTTTATCTCCTTCACTAAGTCTTCGCATAAACTTGTCACCGACCACAGCGCACTGGTGTAAGTTAAGGGACTGCCTATTGACGTCTCCTTTAGGTTCTCTGATCTCCACCCATTCTTCAAAGTCGGGATGATCAATATTAATGTTAACTGACGCAGCTCCTCTGCGGACAGATCCTTGATTAGTGGCAAGTATTGTTGAATCGTATATCTTGCAAAACGGGACCACTCCATCACTTGTTCCATTACCTGTAATTTTAGCTCCGGCAGGGCGAATCATATTTATTCCGATACCAACACCCCCACCGTGTTTAGCTAGTAACATCATTTCTAAATTCTTTTGACCAATATCCTGAATGCTATCCGCTACGTCAATACCAAAACAACTAATAGGTAAACCTCTATCTGTGCCCGTATTGGAAAGCACAGGTGAAGCTAAGCACAACCAACCTTTCCATATGTAATCAAAAAACTTTTCAGCTAGCTCTGGCTTGTATAAACGCTTCGCAACAGCATTAGAAACACGCATATAAGCATCTTTTGGAGATTCGCCTTGTAATAAATATCCACCTGTTATTGTTTTTTTATAGACTTCAGTATCCCCCCAGGTTGGGTAATCTTCGCCTTTTATCCAATCATTATTCCAATTCATTATCTTCAGTCTTCTTCTTGTTCAAAAAATCTTTCTGTAAATCGTCCAGTGCTTCCTGATAACCCGGAATACGTTTTAATGTCTCTAGCGTCCCAACTGAGAGGTCTCTTAGGTTTTCTAGTTCGCCCAGCATCTTCTGAACCACCGCCCCCAGTGTTTCCACTTTGTTGCGCATTTCTATTATTTTGTTTTCTTTCATTTAATTTATTTTTCATTACCAAATATCTTCAAAGTCTTCTCCTTCATTTGCTTTAGAATAATCAGTTGGGCGAACAGCAAAAAAGTCAGTGTGAGTATGTCCGCCTGTAAGGTGGTAGAACCAATCAAGATTATTTGAGGCTGATTCATTAAATTCAAAGTACAACCCGAGGTCGAAGTAACCAAGTTCTTGTAGCTTCTCGTTAAGTCTTTTTCTAATGAATTGTTTAAGATCATAAGATTTAATTCCTTCGACATCTCCGGCTTCAAACATTCTATCAATATATTTTTCTTCTGCGGCAAGCATTGTTGTTGCGGCTGCAATAACATCATCTCTACAATCGTTTAAAAGGTTTTTGTCTTCTTCGCACATCTGTCTAAAAAGTTTGCATCCCATTTTAGAATGTAATGATTCATCACGTACACTCCATTTCATTTGCTGTCCTATTCCTTTAAGCAAGTTACGCAGTTGGAAAGAATAAAGAACCGCAAAAGCAGAATATAAACTAACGCCTTCTGCAAATGCACTAAACACTGCAAGACTTTTTGCAATTTTTTTAGTATCGTTTCCTTCATAGCCAACTAAATTATCAAACCTTTCCATTGTAGCTTCGTCTTGTAAAAACGCTTCAAAGTTTTCAAGGCCAAGAGTTTCATTTAAATAACTGTAAGCTACAGCATGTATCGTTTCTTGTGAACCAAACATCATAGCCATTTGTTGTATTTCGTGCTTTGGAAACCAACCCACAACTTTTTGTGTCCAGTAATCGGATACAGCACATTCAGTTTGGGCAAAGCCTAATAATATATTGCCAACTAAACTTTTTTCTTCAGGTGTTAGCTTTTCGTTCCAATCTTTAACATCGCCTGACATAGGTATTTCTGTATGCAACCAAAATGCTTGAGCTTGTTTTAACCAGCCCTCTGTATAGTATTCTGGATATTCAAATGGTTTGTAAGGTATTCTAGGTGTAAATAATCCCATATTTATTTTTCAATTTTTAATGATACATCCACAAAAGGTAGATATAAAACGTGTTCTACAAATTCTTTTTCTACATAAGATCTTATACCTAGAAGTAATCCAGGATAAAAACCAACGCTAAGTTCCCAATTTTTCATAAACATTTAATATTGTATTTATCATGTATTTCTACAATTTCTTTATATTTTACATAGCCTCTATTTTGTATAGACCACTTAATCCACTTTTCAATTTGCCTTTCAGCATACTTTAAGCGAGCTACTTTTTTTTCTTTTGTAATATGATTTCTATTACCCTGTCGCATTCCTTTTGATTTTGTGGTTTAAATAAAATATATCCAGGAAATTGTTCAGTCATTAATTTTTTAAACAACTTCCATCTTATAGGAAAAGATTCATTTGGTCTACCTTTGGTTTCTATTATAAAATCTTCACCAATAAAATCAGGCGTATACTTTATAGGTAGTATTCTTTTACCACCTCTATTAGTAAAATCACCTTTTGAATTAGCTTGTCTTTCATAACTTTCATTTTCAAAATGAAAACCATTTACTAAAACAAATGTTTCCCCCTCATACTTTGCTCTTATCTTAGCTTTCTTTAAAGCCATATACATATATCTTTCTAACCCTGAAGCAAAGTTATGACCATCATAACTAATCTTCTTAGCTCTTACTGGTCCTTGTTTTTTCTTACTCCTCCTTTTTCTTAGCATCTCTAATATAACATTCTTCTATTTCCTCTCTAAGTACCATGCGTGTTTTTTCAATATAATTAACAGCATCCATTAATTCCTCTTGCAAGTGATTAAGCCAACCATCTAATGTTGTATTATTATCATCATGCATGGTAACGCCATACTTTGAAAACCCTACATCTGATCTAGATGTTATTTTGCTTATAACTCTTTCTATTATTTTATCTCTCATAACTGATCTTTTACAAATGTTCCATTATTCATTTTACCAGTTCTAGTAGATATTTCATCATAAGCAGACTGAATACAACTTTCAATGTCGGTACCTGCAAGGTGGGCGAGATTAGTGAGAACAACAACACAATCACCAATAGCGTCAATAATATCTGGTTTGCTGTCTTTAAGTATTCCTTGCGATAATTCTCCTGATTCTTCATATAATTTAATTAATTGAGTTTTAACATCTCCCTTATCATAGATACCACGCTCGTCTGCCCAGTTTCTAATGAGTCTAAATATGTTTTCCTTGTTGTGCGTTGGTTGCGCCATAAAAGCCTCATAAAAAGCTTTATTATAAATGTAGCAGCTATTTTTATCAAACTGTGAAACATAAGAATTTTTTAATATCCATTCAGAAGATTCTTTAGTTAATTTAAATGTACCTAATGGGGTTTTCCATTCGTAGCCATATGTTAATTCATTTTCTAAATGACTTCTTAAATCAGTTAAATGAACTTTAAATGTAGTTGTTTGAGTAGTTGAATTTGATTTCATTTTTTTAAATAAATTTTTATATAATTTTCTATCTACTTTATATCCATAATATTTTTGAAGTTCTATTTCTCTATCAGATATATAATTAATATCATTAGAAGAATCTAAAACTTCATATTCATTAGGACTATATCCCTGCACAAGCGTAACTCTCTTTTTTAAATCACGTGCTACACCTATTTTTTTACCAGGTATATGATAAATATAATACGTACTATTCATTTTTTTTCATAATTTTATTTATAATATTAACGCTTTCTTGTGAAAGCCATTTTGCAGGATAATTTGTTTCTTTAAACCAAAATTTAAACCGCAAGTTTTGCTTTGATTTGTGGGTGGGATTCATAATTATTTAATTTAAACATATTATGTGAAGGAATAAAAACAAAATTTCCAGCTCCTTCTTGAATTTTTAAACCAAAAGATAAATCTAATTTAGGTAATACTTTATTATCTCTTGATAGCTGTTGCTTGGCTTGCTCCATGTGATTATTATATAAATGACAATCTCCTAGTTGACCTATTAGTTGGCCTGCTTTATATCCATTTCCTTTAGCTAGCATTTCTAAAAGTAACCCGTACATAGCTATATCATATGGTAAGCCTAAGAATATATCAACAGACCTTTGTTGCCACATAAGATCCATCACACCATTATTTATATAGACTTGAAAACCATAATGACAAGGAGGCAATGCCATATCGTCGAAATCAGCAGGATTCCAAGCATTAACCATAAGTCTTCTCGAAGATGGATTTGTTTTGATGTCCAATAATAAGTTAAACAACTGATCAACCCCATTGAAATTTCTCCATTGAAAACCGTAAACCTTACCAAGAGTTCCATCAGTCCTTCCTGAGGCTTCATAGTTGGGAGTCCAATAATTAACATTATGGTTAATAAGGTATTGCATATCAGTCCTGCCCTGAAGTATCCATAGTATTTCCGTAAGTGCATGATTAAAATTTATTTTTTTAGTTGTTAAAAGAGGGAACCCACCACTCATATCATGCCTAATCGTTCTGCCGAAAACAGCGCTAGTACCTACTCCTGTTCTATCATCTTTGGGTTTCCCTCCATAAAATACTCCGGATAATAATCCTTTGTATTCCTCATCTATATTTATCATAATAATATTTTTTTAAATTATACGTTTCTTCCCATATAATATCTCTAATGTAAACACTAGGGGTTAAATTAATCTTTTTAAAATTAGGCATAAAAGAAATGCCAATCTTCCACTCAGTAGGATTTGGTCCTTGCTGAGCTGCAATAGGTGATATTATAATACCTTGGTTTATACAAAAATTGTGCCATTTTGTTTGTTCTTTGGACGGAGAATGCACTGGCATCCATATTGTTTTTGGTTTAGCCATTTATTCCCAAGGTAACGGTTCGCTCTGAATCTCTAAAGGCTCATGAGGAATAAAACAACCTGACTTAGGTTCCCATTTAAAATGAGCTTCGGCACCATTTTCTCCTAAATTTTGAAACTTTACTTTAAGAACCTTTGCTTTAACTGTTTTATTTTCGTAATCCCTGTGAACAAGCAAGCCATGATAACTAGCATCATACCACTCACCACCTCCTTTGATATTATACATAGTTGGCTCTTCAATTTTTCCATTTGCATCTTTATACATTTTTGTAGGATGCGCAACAATAAAAACTAATACATCATATTTTTTTGCAAATATTTCTATTTTTTGTAGGTATTCCATTGTATACCTATTTACATCCTCTGTTTTTGAATTAATATCTCTCACCTTATTAAAAGGATCAATAACTAAACATTTTATTCCTTTACGTTTAACTAGCTCAGCACCTTTTTTTAATATTGCTTCAAGAGTGTATCTTTCCATGTCAATATGAAAAAAATTAGTATTACAATGGTCTGCTACTTGTGTCCATTTATCTCCTCCAATGTCACTTTTTGACGGCATACCCTGCCAAATTTTTCGCATGAGCTTATGAGCATGGAGGTATGTCGGTACATTTTCAGGTGAAGCGAATGCTGTTTTCCAGCCATAGTTATTGTTGTAGCCAATAACCATTTGATCGACGAAATCCGATTTCCCAGAAGACGGTATACCAGTGACCGTAATAAACTGACCAGTATAAGTTGAAAATATATCATCAAAATTTTGAAGGCCAATTTGAAAACCTGGCTTAAAGCCATTCTTAACAAAGTCCGTGATTTCATCTTCAATATCCCTGAACGTTGTAACATTCTCAAGCGGTACAGGCTTTGATCCTGCAATACACTTTGATAGTTCTTCTTTTCCATATTGAGTTAAATATTCGTTAGCGTCTTTACAATCTTTAAAAGAAGCTAAATAACAAACCTCAGATCCTAATCTTCTTACTAATTCAGCTTGTAAAGCTTGACCAGCATCATCAGAATCGACTGCTATAATTACTTTTTCTTTATCTTCAAAGTAATCAATGCAATTATCTAAGTAATCTAAATTATTGCTATTTAATGTAGCACCATTAGGTACGGAAACAACATTTTCAATACCTGCTTCATATAAAGAAAGGGCGTCCATCTCGCCTTCTACAATAACACAATAGTCATAACCAACTATTCCATTTATATTATAGAAAACTTTTTCAGCGCCCTTATAAAGTTTAAAATTCTTTCTACCATCTCTATATTTTACATTGATGAGTTGATCACCCATGTAATAATTAAAGTGTATAGCATTCTCGGTTTTACCGGTTTGTGGCATAAACTCAAGCCCCTCAGTTACCTTCAGAGCTTTGAGCGTATCTTTACTTATGCCTCGTGATTTAAACCATTCTTCTACCTTAGTACTTACTTCCTTAACAAACTCAGGGGTTTGAGGTCTAACATAAATTCTATCAGATCCACCCTTTCTTTGGTAAGTATGTAATTGAAAAGTTTTATCACAGTTGTGGCAAGTACCGAGACCCCGTTCCCAATCATAAGAAGCACATTTCTGTTTCTTATTTTCAGGTTTTCTAGTGTGAGAACATACAGGACATATGCCTTGTGTTTTCCCAACTTCTAGATCATATTGATTGAATGTATCAATCAAATATCCATTGATCTCTGTATTGTTTATCATTAATCTTCTATTAAAATAATGTTGCCGTCTTCATCTTTTACTATATGAGAAAAATCTTCATCCATTTAGAACGGTAAATCGTCTGCCACCGGAGATGAAGGTGCTTGCGCAGCCATAGTGGCTTGAGCTTGTTGATTGTCACGTGGTGCTGGTTGTGGAAATTCTCCATTGGTCCACACTACTTGACTGTTTCCTAAATAAACTTTAGGTGTTTTAGCTTCTCGTTCCTCTTTACTTTGTGAAACAATAACTGGTCCTTGGTTTCCAAATTGATCTACTTCATCATTAACAGTAATTGTTACAGGTAAATACTTACCTTTCTTACCTACGATAATAGCTTCTTTTGGAATTGCACTTAAATTGATGCTGGTTTTAATAATTCCTGCCATAATATAAAATTTAATTAAAGGGTTTTAGTTAAAAAATATTGATCTGGATCAAAGTTTTCTGTTTTGTAAAACAGTTCATATACTTCGCTTGCTCTTCTTACTTTATCCAACCCTGATTGATAAAATCTGTCGGAGCAATCAAAGATACCAATTTGGTGTGTATTTTTATCTATAACCAAGAATAAAAAATCATAACCAAATAGTTCTCTATATATATAAGCCTGACTATCATAATTATATTTAGAAGCTGAAAATTTAAATTTAGAAATATCGTTCGTTGTTTTCAAATCAATAATTAGTTTCTCATCATGATTAACTATATCCGCTTTACCTTTCCATAAGTTGCCTTCTAAACTGGTTATACCAGGTACTTCATATTCATTAGATTTGTTTTGAATAAAATCTTTACAAATCGTATTGTTCATCATCTTATCTTTCATCATCTCAATCATATCTACTTCATGTTGAAGTAAACACAACTCCCCATCTGAAACTTCTTTATAAGCTTTTGTATTCCTTGTAGATGCTTTTACAACTTTATACTTTTTAAGTTTATCAGGTTCTAATATACAAGTATGAAAGTAACCACCTATTAAAAATGCCGCAGATGATTTTTGAGGTTGCCTAAAACTTAAAGGATTAGACAACAACGAATAAATATCTGAATTACTTAAATACTGTTTTCCGAACTTACCATAGTAATGTTCATCTTCCCTAAGTTTATTAATTGCCTGATCTAACTTCATATGATTTTAATTCGGATTTATCTACTACTGATACATCATACTTAGTTAGTATCGCAGTAATCTTACCTCCTGATTTTATATATTCAACAGCACTGTTCCAATTATCTGTACCTTTAGATAGTTTTGGTTTAGATGTTTTTGTTGAATGGTTATTAGTAGCATCTGAATCCGCAGTATCATCTATTAATAATAGATTACCTAACGAATATTTTTTACCATAAGAAGATGCTGAACCAAATTGTTGAGGTACTTGCATACCTTTTTGATTGAAATCAACGCCCACTAAAGCTGTAGCTGGAATAAAGTTTGCACCTTCTGCATCAAATATAGTAGCAGTAGATTCTATAACGCCGTCCCCTAAATACTTTTCGTTAACTGTAAAATATACATTATATTTTTTGTTAAATGGTTTTAAAGCTTCAAGAATATCTTCAGCTGATCTAAAATTATATTTTCCAAATGAATTGAACCTGGATTTTTTAGATTTAAATTCTTGTTGAATCAAACTTAATTTTTCATGAATAGTTTTTTTGCTCATTTTTATTTAATTTAATTTAAAATAATTTTTTAACTTACAGTAAATCAGACACTTGAGCTGGGTCGACGTTTTCTATTAGCTTGTCAATAGCATCGCGCTTTATTTGAGATATTCTAACATAAGCAGCTGTCCCCTCAATTTTTAATTTTTCTGCAATTTCTTTAGCCTGCATTTTATCACAGTCTAAACCGTAACTCATGCGTAATACATCATATTCTTTTATAGATAGATGCGTTTCCATTATACTTAATAAATATTTGTTTAATATATCTATATTGTATTCTTTTGTTGGATCAATAATATCATACTTCATATTAGTATGATGCTCGATGCTATCAATACTTTGAAAAATACTATTAAAAAATATTTCCACCATCTTTTTTTCTTGTTCAGAATTTTTACGCATATCATTTAATTTATGCTCTGGTATTCTAATATTCCCTCTATTAATATCAATAGCTCTTCTTATTGCTCCTTTAATTCTTTTACTTAAAAAAGATTTTAATGTTCTTTCTGGATCGGTTGAAAGCTTAATTGTTTGCCATTCAATTTTATCTACAGCTGCAATTAAACCAACTGTACCTTCTTGTATTAAATCTGTTATATCTAATACTCCCGATGCTTGCTGCATAGTTGAAAATGATCTAGCTATGTTCTCTACTAATTTTATATTCTCTACAATTAATTTATCTCTATCGTTATATAAATCTAAATTAATTTCATTTAAATCATTTTTAAATCTAGCATAGTTTGGAATGTTGAATTTCTTCATTGAGTAATGCTTTTTCTCTGTTTAAATCATTTGTAATATTTCTGTATATAGTTCTCGTAGATACGTTCAATATCTTAGATAAACTTTTTACTGTGATTTTCTTAGAGTTATCGTGTAGCATTATCATTGCTTCATATATATCCGACTCTTCAGCTTTTTTCTTTTTACCCATTAAAGTACCTACTATCTTTAACTTCTCTGTGCTTGTTAATCCACAATTGTCTTTAAATATTATTTTTCTTATTTTGTTTTTAGGAGATTCTTCTAAATCTTCTTTTGAAACTTCATAAGCAATATTGTATATAACATGCTCAGGTATTGTAAAGGTAACAAATCCATTTTGTTTATCAGCCAAAAAATAAACTAAATCCTCAAATTTTTTATCGTCTAACTTAGGGTTTAAGTGCCAAAGCACTAATATGTGCCATTTAAAAGACTTATAAGTTGTTATTTTTGCTTTACTTCTGAATAATTCATAACACTCATAGGTACCCTCCTCATAAAATTTACCCCAACTAAATATTTCAGTGGGGGTATCGTTTATAGGATCGCGTCTATATATAATATTTCTACGATGCAAGTACTCTATGTTTCTGTGTGACATTAGCCTATTACTATTTATATATAACTACCTATCGTCGCACTCTGCTCCGATGATCTCATATACTATTTCCATATTTGATAATTCTTCTTTTGATAGTTCTTCAAGTAGTTCTTTTGTTTTTCCCATTAGAATGATAATAAATTTAAATATTTTTTATATTTTTTCATTTGCTGTGTTTTAGATTTCAGCACTTTAACTTTAGCATTTAATTGTCTTCCAGACAAATCAGATATATCAAGTATCTCACGTGATAATTGCATATGCATTTCAAATATGTAATTTCTTACATAATTAATATGTTTTTGTTTTCTTGTTGTAAAATTTACTTTCATATACTTTATTTTTAATTGATAATTGTTTATTAATAATTTTATGAATATATAATTTTCTGCTCATTTATCTTATGCCTCTTAATTTAATTTTTAACTCTGTTATCTTACGCTTGATAGCATCTGCCTCTTCATATTTTTCTTGTCTTACGTATTCTTTTTCTAAATCTTTCAATTTATCTAATTCATACATATAATATGCTGATTCAGAAACTTCACTTGTATTTCCAAATTCATCGCTCAATATATATAAAGGATTATTTTTCTCGTATTTTTCCTGTTCTTTTATAAGTTTTTTAAACAGTTTTTCAGCCAATTTTTCTAATTGTTCATCGCTTAATTCCATAGGTAATATTAAGTATTGCTTGTTATAATATTTATTTAATATTTATTTTTTTTAGTTACATCTATTATTAAAGCTATACCAACCAGTAAAATGCCAGTTGATAATATGAATAAACTAAAGGTCATTATTTGCATCATAATTTAAATCCGTTGTTATTTACAATTTTAGTTCTATAAGCGTTTTTGCCATTAAATATAATTTCTCTGTACTTATAGTACTCTTTATCGGTTAAAGGCTCACAGCGGCCGTGTATAGCATTCTGTGCACGCCATTCGTTAGCTTTAGCTTTACGTTTATCTTTTACGTATTGTTTTAATTCTTGTAGTGTCATAAATATGTTTTTAATTGTTGTGATTCAGTAAACTTATGTCCCATTCTTCTAAGCTCTTTAAGTGAAAACTTATGTCTATGGATTAAACCTCTGTATTCTAATAATACTTTTCTATATTTTTCTTTATAATAAGGATCAGGTATTATTTCTTTTCTAACACGAGCACTTTTGGTTTCTAAAACTTTGCATAGATTTTTATATATGTCATAATATTCAGGTGCAAATATTTTTATTTGGTTTTCAAATATATTATTAATACCATGGATTGCGCCCGCATGGTCTCTATTTACAAGCTCACCCATCGCTGTAAGAGAAGAATAAGTAAATTCTCTGCATAGCATAAAGTATATTGCTCTGAAGTAAACAGTATTTCTTTTTCTATCATTAGCAGCAAGATCTACTTTATATTTTTTTTCAATAATTTTTTTAATGTCTTTAATTTTTAAAGATACTTTTTTTGTTTTGTTCATCTTATAATTTTTTATGATTAAATTGTTTTAAAATATATCTGTTTAAAAATCTACCTTGAGAAGGTGAGTTTTGTAGTCCCTCAAATACATGATGAGGCACTTGTTCATATTCATATTCATCTCTTGAATTGAATTGTATTTTTAGTGTTTCATCAGAATAATTGTATAAAACTTTTCTAATTGCTTGAGAGTCAATTGATAATAATTGTATTTTAGAGTATTTCATTTTTATTTATTTATTAATTTATTTATTTCATTTAATTCTAATTGTACAGCTTTAATAGCTTTAGTAAATTCATATATATTATATTGTTCAGCCTCACTTATAGGGCTATCGTCATATATACCTGTTTGGAAATCAAGTAAAAAATTCCAAATGCCAGATGTTGTATCATTAATATTTGCAATCATAGTGTTAATTCTTTAGCCATATATGTTGTATATGGTACATTTGTTTTCATAGGTTCAATTAGTTCAGCCATTCGCATCCATACTCTTAGGTTGCTAATGTCACCCATAACTAATTTATAAGATAGTTCGGGCCACGCAGCGTGGTGTCTGTTTCTGAATTGAGTACGTACACTTAATCTGTAATGTGCTATTTTAGATATTAGCTTTGCCTCAATTCGATCGTCAATTGGATTTGTCATAGTATTTGTTTTTAAAGTTATTATTTAATATTGTACGAGGGAGGAGGTACATGACCCTCACTTCATCTCGAGATTCTATTTACCCGTCGGTAATCCCCCGTAGATTTTAATTTGTGTGAAGACCTCACCGCCGGTTTTATTCACCCCTGCAGAGGTACGACGGTTTTTTGGTCAAACAAACACACAAAAATATTATAATGATGGCGTCCATGTGAGGTTCTTCAGGTAGCTAATCCCTATCCTCGCTGAAGCCAACAGGGTAGAGGACCATCATGTATGTTATAGCTGCTGGTTAAGTATGTAGTTTATAACTTGACTTGGTGTACCAGTCATTGTACGTTCTTCGTTGTATAGATCTTTAAACGTTAGGTTATAAAACTTTGGCTTGTGTATAGCAAACTGTGTGTCAAATTTATTACCAGCCATATTATTTAGTTTGTGTTGTTACTATTTCTTTTTCGTTTTCAAGCTTATCTATTACTTCGTGAAGTTTTACTGTTAGATAGTCAATGATATCATCTACGTCAAAGCCGTCATTCCATACAGTGGGTACAAACTTTTCAAGCATATATCTTGTATCCCAGTCGGCGTTGGTTAGTTTTTCAATACGTTGTACTTTACTTTGTACGTCTAAATAGTTTTGTAATTGTGTGTTCATAATATTTAATTTTAATTGTTTGTTGTTATTCATATATATTATCCTTTACTACTCGTGTTTACTTTGTAGTTTAGAATAATTCTTCAAATTCAACAGGTGCATCTTTTGGAAAGTATTTAAGTATGTCTTCAATAGCTTTCATAGAGATATGATTTTCAACCTGTGTATTAATTAAGTATTCAATTTTTTTCCCGTTGTATGTTATAATTAATTTTCCCATATATTTTTATGCTTCGTGTTTATCTTGTAATTCTTCTTCGTGTTGTTCAAGATAATCTTGTACTTCGTATTCAGGCAAGTAGGTTTCGAAATCAGATACAAATACTATTGCATCAGAGTTATTTAATTCTTTAATGCGGTCAATAATGTCGCTAAAGTTTGGTTGATAAAAATATACGTCATATTCAAAATTAATAGCGTATACGTCTGAGGTCATTACATGTACATCATAATTGTCTGCAGTGTTCCATTCGCTAATTTCAAGGTCGTGCGCATTACTATGTTTATAGTCATCTGTAATTTGTGCTACATTAAGTAGCTTTGCTAATTGTGTGTAAATGTTGTTCATTTTGTTACTTTTTTAATTAATGTAAATAATATTTGTTGTTTAACTTTTAATTCTAGTTGGTGTATATCATCACCTTCAAGGTCTTCGCTATCAAGTTGCCAGTGTATTGTTTTGTCAATGTATTCGTCGATAACTTCAATACAGTGATCGGCCATTTGTTGTACTATTGTGTTCATATTACTTTTATATATTGGTGATCTGTATTCCATGCTTTACTAGTCATATATCCTGTTGTGCAGTATTCATTTATTTCTAGTAAGTGCATCATTTCTTTGTATTCACTTGTCGCTTCGGGACGTTTGCATTGTTTAATGTAGTGAATTGTTTTAATTCCGCTATGGTTGGTGCCGTAAAATATCCAATTTTTCATAATAATTCATATTGTGTTTGTATACATTGTGCACATAATGGTATTTCTTGTACATATTTTTGTGCAAATAATTCTTCTAGTTCGTCAAGTGGTTCGTTACAGTAGCTACAATTCATCATGCTATTTCAAGATTAAGTTGTTGTACTACATAATTGATATGCTTTGCAGTTGTTTGACTGTATGAGCCAACGCCCGGTACATGCCATTTAATTAGGTGTAGTTTGTCATCAATAATTTCAGCAACGTGTGTGTCGTAAGAATAAATGTCATTGCCAATTTGTTTTAAGTTTTGTTTGTATCTGTCAAATGTTTTCATAATTGTGTTTGTTTGTTATTCGTTAATATTATCCGTTTGTTGTCGTGTTTAGTTTGCAATTGTGTATAGCATTTAGCCTACGTATTCTAATAGTTTTTTAATCTTCTTTAAATTCTTGTGTGCAATTTGTGCATTCATAAAGTGTGCATAGTCTGGACCGATCGCGACAAGGTCATCAATGGTTTGACGTAAGTCATATAATTTATCTTTTGTTTTCATGATAATTCAGTTAAGATTAATGTCACTCCGGTTAGCATAAGGCCTAATAGAAAGCCTGTGCCGAGGTTTTGTAATTCAAATAATTCCATAGTATTATAATTTTATATCGTCTGCTTCGTTGTATTCACTTTTGTTTCTAGCACCTCTAAATGTTAAAGATGGTTTTTCTAATTTGTATCCTAGTATTGGGTTAATATCATAATTCCAAAAGTCCCAAGGCATTTCATTTTTAGTATCCATATCTTGCATAATGTTTGATTGTGTTTATACTTGCTTTATTAAATTGTTTAACTCGTTTTCTGTAGTTCGCATCAAGGCAATACTTCTTCATTACATTCACAGAAGTGATTCCGTGGTCTGTACCGTGTTCTTTTTCGAACTCTTGTATTTGTATTAGCTTAGCTTCTATTTGTTCTTGTGTGATCATTTTAGTGTCATTGTTATTAATTCAAATTCTTCGTTTGTGATGATGCCTTCCATCAGTGCACCAAATTCTTTTGAGACGTCACGTCCTGTGTATTTGTTTACTATTGTCATATTATATATTGTTTTTTAATTTCTTTTATTAATTCAACTCGTCGGTCTATTAGCTGTTGGTGTATAGCAAGCAGCTTTTCTTGTTGGTCTAGTGATAACTTTAAGTCGTGTAACTTTAGATCTTGTATCATATCTAGTTTGCCATTTATTTCGTGTAGTCTTGGTATCATATGTTTGTTTTTATGTTCATTTATATTATCCAATTTGCATCGTATTAAGCTTGTAGTCTAGTGTAAGAGTAATATACTTTTGTTGTGTCTATATTGTCCCAGAGTGCTTTCCTTGCAAATGTTA
>Ga0098046_1000340_pt1 | contig 17272 bp, 19 predicted proteins | sample 11BtaG_FD_77067 | JGI IMG/M metagenome (GOLD analysis project Ga0098046, IMG submission 77067) | Marine viral communities from the Subarctic Pacific Ocean - 11B_ETSP_OMZ_AT15265_CsCl metaG | ecosystem: Environmental > Aquatic > Marine > Oceanic | place: Pacific Ocean | collected 2015-01-16
TAGCTGGTGGTATAGGTAAATTGCTTGGTGGTGGCGGTTTACCACAACCAGTGCAAGGTGAGGGTGGTGAGTTAATTTATCAAGATGCAGAAGGTAATGTAATTACACAACAAGAATATGAACAGTTGGCAAGCCAACAAGGTAGATTCTTTGGTAGAAAAACACCACAATTAATTAAAAGTGTTGGTGATGCCTTTGGATTTGGTGGTGCTAGTGGTCTTAGAGATGTCTATGGTGGGGATGTTATGACTGATTCGGAAGGCAACCCAATTATTGACCCAACCACTGGTCAACCTATGAGAAGTGGTTTCATGAGAAACGCACAAGGTGGTCTAAGTGGCATGGGTATGTTGGGCATAGGTGCTTTGGCTACTGGTTTGGGCAAGTTAGCATATGAAGACACCAAGAAAGACAAAGGTGTACAACTAACACCATTGACTACCATGAACGCAGCTGGTCGATATAACTTAGAAGCTGAGATCGCTAGGAGAATGGGTCAAAGAGCACCTAATCCTACTGAGTTTGGTTTGTTACCAGCTAACACAATGCCACAACTTAGTGGTGGCAGAGAACAAGTTATGGCAGCAGCTAAAGGTGGAGAAGTGCAATATCCCAACAAAGGTTTGGAATCACTCGCAAAAGTAGCTCCAGATGTAGTCAAAAGAATGGGTTACAACATGGGTGGTTATGTTATGCCAATGGCTTACGCTGAAGGTGGAAATGTAGCTATAGAAGACTTTGAGAGAATGAATGGTCAGATTAATGGCGAAGGTACAGAAACCAGTGACGATGTACCAGCAATGTTATCAGATGGCGAGTTTGTCATGACAGGACAGGCTGTAAGAGGTGCTGGTTCTTACGACATGAAAAACGATAGTGGCATAATAACTCTAAGCCCTACAGGTGCTCCTAGTAGAGATGGAGGCACAGATTTAATGTATCAACTTATGGAGGCTTTTAGCAGTCAAGCAAGACCAGCTTAAAGAAGTAATATGAAATTTAACACTAGAACCGAAGCTGGTAGAAAAGCTCAAGCAGAATATTTAGCAAATCCTTTGGGGTATCGTGGTTCTTTAGCTGGGATGAAAATACCTGATTTGTTTAATTTGGATAATACAGTTACTTTATCCAATCTACCCACTTTGCCTACTGGTCCTTTACCTGTAATAGAACCATTTGAACCAGAGTTGCCGACACAGATAGGTGGTATTGGTTCAGTGTTACCTATGCAAACGATTACATTACCAAATGGTCAAACAGTACAAATTCCAGAGATAAACATGGAAGAGGTCAATGCTAACTTGTTAGCAGCTGGTATAACACCACAAACACCTTTACCTAATATTATTCCAGAGGTTGCTACTCCAACACCATCTTTACCTGTAGCAACACCATCTTTACCTGTAACAACACCCGAACCTCAATTTAGAACAGCAGATTTCCAAGATGCCGATGGCAATGGCATAGACGATAGGGATGAAATGAACACGAATCCTAATCTTGCCACAACAATGCCAGTAACCCCACCAACAGGACAACCACTAGCTCCATACACAGGCTCTAACGAGCCAGACCCTAACTATATACCTAGCGTAGTAAGGCAAGAAACAGGTATGGATGCACTGACACAACAGTTGTTGTTTGGTTTAGATGGTAAAGGTGGCTTTATTCCCGGTGCTATGCGAGCTGCTGAAAGAACTTTCTTTAACCCTGATGGCACACCAAGAGTAGTAGAAGAAAGAAGAGCTGACTTCACAGCAGACCAACTGGGTGGCATGGATTTAGCCAGAAGAAATGTTGGCATACAAGACCCATTCTTAACAGGAGCAGAAAGGGCTTACAGGCAAGGTGTTACTGACATAGGCGAAGGCATAGAAAGAGGCAGAGGCTTTCAACAGAGAGGACTACAAGAGCTACAGAGTGGTATAGGTGGCTTACGAGGTGAATTAGGTGGTGTAGAAGAGATCGCAAGAGGAGCTGCTGGTAACTTTGGTACACAATTAGGTGGCATAGCTAGAAGAGGTATAGGTGCTACTGACAGATTTGGTAGGAGGTTAGGAGAGTCTGAGAACTTACTGAGAGGCACTACAGGTGCTTACGACCAAGGATTAACCAGTCAATTCTACAACCCTTTTGAAGAAAGAGTCGTACAACAAACTATTGATGATGTATTAGAGGCTGGCGATAAACAAGATATGGCACAAAGAGCTAGAGACATAATGACTGGTGGACAATCTGCATTTGGTTCCAGAGCCAGACTATCAGCTGGTGAAAGAAGAAGAGACTTGGGTAGAGGTCTTGCACAAGCTTTAGGTGGTATTAGGTCAAGAGGCTTCTCAGAAGCTCAACAGACAGGTTTAGGTGAGTTTGCAAGGCAAAGACAAGCAGAACGACTTGCATCGTCTGGTTTGGCTGGTTTATCAGGACAAAGACTTGGTGCACAACAAGCTTTAGGCAGTCAGTTGACTGGATTAGCTGGAGCACAACTAGGTGCACAACAAAACTTAGGTTCTACACTGTCTGGTTTAGCTGGTACAAGGTTTGGAGCAGCTCAGACTGGTGCTGGTGCTCTTAGTAATATGGGTGCTTTAGAAACGCAATATGGACAGAATCTAGCCAATGCTCAGTTTGGTTTAGGTAGTAACCTACAGAACTTAGGTTCTGCTAGACAACAGGCTGGTGCATTTGATGTGAACCAACTGTTAAGTTCAGGTGGTATGCAACAAGCACAAGATCAAGCTGTAATAGACGCTCAGAGGGCTAATCAACTGACAGCACAAGCAGCTCCATTGGCACAATATCAAGCTCTATCGCCATTCATTAGTATGGCTCCACAAGGTTCTTTCCAAACATCAACACAGTTTACGCCTAGACCTAGCCCAATGATGGCTGGTATCAATGTAGGTCTTGGAGCGTTGGGAGCTTTAGGTAACATGGCTAATCAACCAAGGTACACAAACTAATGGCAGTAGATACTGGAAATTCTTATGTAGACTATCTTCTAGATCAAACAAAAGATTTTGATTATGAGGCTGAACAAAAAAAATATGCAGATCGTTTACAGCAATTTAGCCCACCTCCTGAAAGATACAATTTTTTTGACTTAGCTACAGACATATCACGAGGTCTTACAGCACAACAACAAACTGATAGACCTAATTCTCTAGCTGGTGGTTTGGCTTTAGGCTTTAATCAAGCCTCACAAAGCATGCAACAAAAAAAAGAGGAGTATGCAAAAGCTAGACGTGAGATAGGTCTACAAGCTGCTAGATTAGCCATGCAAAGCGAAGAAAGGGCTAACGATTATTTAAACAAAGCTTTGGCTGAACTTGCTAAAACTGACAGTGATAACGAAATGAAATCATACTTATATGTTAGCAATGAACCTCTGACAATAGATGGACAAACCTATACAGCTGGTGACTTTATACCCTTAACAACATCTCAAGCTTTAAAATACAAAACAAGAATAGAGGGAGGTAGCACTGGAGGCACAAAAGTTACAGGTGGTGGTGCACAGGCTGTATATTTGCGGAGAGAAGATGCTGAAAAGGCTATTGAAGCTTTAGGTCTAAATAGAAATTTACCAATTTTTGAAGATATAGTACAAAAAATTACAGCAAAAGACCCAGCACAGATTAACTCGCCAGTTATCATAGGTGGTCGATACACTGAGCTCACGCCTCTGACTAAAGATGGAGCTGTATATAATATTTTACTGAGTGGTACAGATGGACAAATGCCTATGTACACAATCATTCAAGAAGAAAGAATCAAAGCCATACAGAAAACTAAAGATGCCTTTAATGACAAAGTTACTAATGTTTTGCCAGCTGTGGACAGAGGTTTGTCTTTACTTATGTCAGGCACAGACACAGGTTTGGTCACAGAAGCTCTTTTACCTATCAAACAAATTGCACAACAAACTTTTGGTTCTTCTGCTGAATCTGCTGGAATTATGGGTGCTGAAGACTTACAGGCTATATCTTTCTTTTTAGGACCTAAAATGCGACCTGTTGGTTCTGGTTCTACTTCTGATATGGAGTTCAAGGCATACCAAGCTGCTGTTCTTTCTTTGGGTAAAACCCCAGAAGCAAACTACATATCCATGTATGCTTTCAAAAAAATGACAGAAAATGCAATTATGTTGAACAGAAAAGAAGAAGAGCTGTTGTCTGACCCTACAGTTACAGACATTAAAACTGTAAACGAAATGCTTAAAGCTACAGATACAGGTATTTTTGAAAAATTACCAGAAGACATAGACCCAAATGATGAGGAAAAAGTTTTACAGTGGTTTAATTCTTTACCAGCTGGTGCTGTAATTGATAATTCTCGTGGTATTTTTACAGACAGAAAGAATCCAAACAAGAGTGCTGGACCTTTTATAATAGTAGGATGGGAAAACAGAGGTAAATAGATATGAGCATACCCTTACCTGATGGAGCTGGAACAACAAAAGTTTTAAACGAAATAGAAGATCAACCAGAATCGAACACGTCTGACCCATTAGTTGATGATATTCTAAGTGATGAAAATGTTGAAGGCTCTACTGTAGAGTTTCCTAATGTTCCAGAAATTACACAAATGGGTAATGATTTTCCCGGTTTCTTTGCAACACTTTTACCCAATACTATGGCAGCTTTGACAGCTGATGATTTTGGAAAGTTAGAAGTTTTTGAAGACGCTTTTAGAGATGACAAGAGGTGGGGTGGAAAATTTCAAGACAAGTTTGGCAATCCTATGATGGTTTGGAACAACAGACCCTACTATGTTAACAAGCCGGGTTTTACTGGTACTGATGTAAATACATTCTTAGGCGAAATGTTGAAATACATGCCAGCCACAAAATATGCTTCAGGTGCTAAAAGTTTGTTGGGAACAGTAGCTAGAGGAAGTATAGCCTATACAGGAACTGAAACTGCAAGCAAAATTGGTGAAAATATAGTTACACCTAAAACTGTTGAGGCTAGAGATGACACACTTGGTGAGATTGGTACAGACATTGGTGTTACTTCAGCTATAGGTGTTGGAGCCGATGTAGTGTTACCTCCTTTGGTAAAAAAAGGTGCTGACATACTTAGCCCTATAGCGAAACCTGTGGTTGAAAGCATTAGAGAAGGGGCAGAAAAGATTACAGAAGGGGCAAGTGCCAAGGTGAAAGCTGTGAAAGATTTAACAGTAAACAGATTGCCTAGGTTTGAACCAGAAGTTATTACAGAATCTAAATACCCACTTACACAAGGACAAAGAACAGCACTACCACCAGAAGGTGTTACACCTCGACAGACAGATCAATTAGGTCAAGAAGATGTGTTGAGACAGTCTGCCTCTGACGATCTAGGAACCGATATTATTAGAGGTTTTGATGACAGACAACTGAATGAAATTAGATCAGATGCCCTACAGTTACAAGAAGAGTTTGGAGCTGGTACTGTTGGCAGTGGTGGAGTTTATTCAAACATACCATTAGCTGCTTCTGAAGAAATACAAACTGTAGTTGGTAGAGAAGCAGATAGATTGAAAAAAGAGTCACAAGAAGCATACGAGGCTGTAAAAGATGCACCTGTACAACCTATGATGAGCCCCAGTGGTGTAAATCAAGTTGCAAACGAAGTTTTGGCAGAGTATAGAAAAGTATTTTCAGCTGGACAGCTAGATAGTGGACCTTTGATGAAAGAGGTTAATTTTTTAAGAAAATTAATAAAAATGTCTGAAAACCCTAAGTTTACAGATGTATCTCTTAAAAACATACATGGCTATCAAAAAAGATTAGGCACAGCAATCAAGCAAGCTCCTATTGGTTCAGCAGAGAGGTTGGCTCTTGAACAAATGAAAAGAGTCACAGATGATGCTGTTTACAATGGTATAGAAAGAGGTTTTATTACTGGTGACCAAGCTGTCTTGGACCAGCTACAAAACGCTACTGGTTTGTACAAAGATTACATGGGTTTAATTGGTAAAGGTGTAGGTAAGAGTGCTCAAGAGAAAGCTGCTAACAGAATATTGTCACAAATAACCGACCAAGACTATACACCTGTTCAAGTCACTAATTTATTGTTTGGACATAACAAATTTTCTCCTAATCAAGCAGTTCCTTTAGCTTTATCTAAACTTAGAAACATACTGCCAGAGGCACAGTTTCTTGAGGTGCAAGCATTGATGAAGGATGCTGTGCTTACAAAAGCATTTTCTGGAAAAGGTGGTGAAGTAACCAGAACAGCTATTGTTAATAACTTTAATGATGTATTTAACAAACAAGGTGCTGTTATCAAAGAGCTGTTTTCTCCTGATGAGATAGCAAGAATCAAACAATTTAGACAAGATGTTATGCCTACATTATGGGCAGAGATAAAACTCAATCCATCAGGTTCTGGTTATACGATAATGTCTGGTTTGGCTAGAAATGGTTTGTTGAACTTTCCTATGATGGGTGCTGGAAGAGTTGTAGCTCCTACAATTATAAAATCTATTGACGAAACTGCTGGTACTAAAACAGCAGTAAACGCTGTAAGGCAAACATTAGATAGGTTCCAAGCTCCTTTAATATCTGGTGCTGTTGCATCTGGTGTAAGAACAGAGACTAGAGAAGATGCACCAGCTGAAAATACTGGCATACAACAAATGCCACAATCGATGATAGAAAACCTACAAGGTTCTATCAACAACTTTCAGATGCCACAAGTACAAGGTAATATGTTTGAAGCTCCACAACCCACACTAGCTCCACAACAAATGATGTCTCCTACTATCCTTCCTAACGAAGACGATAGAGAGATTGCTATGAGGAAACAGATGGGTATTGCTGGCTTAGTCTAAAGACTCAGTACCTTTAATCATTGCCCCTTCAACCTCGAAATCCATGTCATATCCCATGGTGGTTTGCCCATCTATCTCTATCTCTAGGTTCCTAGAGATTAGCCTTAGAAGAGCTGTCTGGTGGTGCAATGTTAATCTACTGTAAAGTTCTATAACCTCTGGTGCTTCTACCACAGGCTTATAACTTTGAGGTACTGGTTTCTTAGTCATAATGCTTTTGAAAAACATTAGACTACTGCTGTGTTCAAGCGTTTATGCTCTTTCTCAATAAGGACCTTGAGCTGGTCTATCTTTGACCTGTGCTCTTGGTTACATATATCTTGAAGTAAGTCATAAGTCTTAACGTCTACAGCCAAACTTTTTCTCTGTTTACTATCATCTATTAATGCTTGATTTTCCATGTGGGTAATTCTACTAATATTTGCAACAAATTACAAATATATATTTTATATTGTATGTTAAACTACAAAACCATGTATAAGTTGAAGAATTACCTACTAAGTATGCAATCTCATTGGATGGTCAACCAAACCACTTACAACGCTGTGCAAGACACTTTGCCTTTGATAGCTAAGTACAGAGCTGGAGATGGTGTGGACAACATGGGCAAAACTCCTGTACATAAGGTGGTTAAAAAGATATTCCCTGATGTTTACAGAGTACCTTTGTTTAGAAGACACTTCTGTAAGTTGTTGGTCAAAGAGATCGAGCTGATGAAGAAAGAAATAGGGTTTGTAGGTAACGATGCAGAAGACGAGCTCAGACAGATACCTGAGATTGTGTTGCGAGAGCAAGTGCCTGAGCTGTACAGGAACATGTGGTTTGTCACACAAACTGTGCTCAACCCAATCTTCAATGCTATATGGCAACGTGACTGTAAAGACCCCACCACAATACAGATAGCCAACTACAACCTGAAAGATAAGAAGCAAGGGGCATGGCATCATGACGAGAGTGCTGAGATCAGTGTGGTTGTTCCTTTGAACACTGGCTCCTATGAAGGAGGTGGCACTGAATTTCATAATCATGGTGTGCTCAATCCTTTGCCCAGTGGTCACGCTCTAATCTTTCCTAGCTTTACTAACCTACACAGAGGTCTGCCAGTACAAGGTGGAGATCGTTACTTGTTGGTGTTCTGGTTATGCGACAAGCAAAGGTCAGTAGATTTGTACGAATCTATACCTTAAATTAATTAATATTTCTTTGTGCAAATACTTGCACATTTGTACACATATGTTATTATAGACATGTGAGATTAATAACAAAGGAGAAAAAATGAAAAGAGTATATAGAGAGTATAAAGGTGTCGAAATAACATGTGTAAGAACCCCTTTAAGTATGGATAGTGATTACTACAACAGCATGTATCACTTCAGACTAAATGGTAAATTAAATGTTACTCATAAACTTAAAGATGCCAAAACTAGAATTGACAGAAAACTAAAGGAGGTGGCGTAAGCCACCCCTCTTATTGGAGAAAATTATGAAATTAGAATTAATAAAAGAAATAGGTGCACCATCAGTAGGTGGCAAATGGGGTTACAAATACAAAGGTTATTACATAATTCCACAAGAAAAAGGCAGAACAGGAAAAAAATATTATGCTTTTTACACACCTAATTTTAGACCCATAGAGCTTTATGGAGATAGGTACGAATATACAACCTTAGACTATGCCAAGACATTCATAACTTGGAGAATCGAAGATGCTATAACTTCTTTTGAAGAAGGGGAGCATAAAGCATATCTTGATAGGTTCAACACAGAGGAGGTGGCGTAAGCCACCCCTCTCACTGGAGAAGATTATGAAAAGCTGGTTTATAACCATATTGATATTTGTAATGTTGGGCTTTGTGGGTGCTATGGATTACCAAGATGAGCTCTTAGCTCAACAGCATTACACTGACATGGTGTGTGCTGGTCACTACCCAGACTACAAAGAACTAAAGCCTAGCTGTAACTAATACAAGTCTCCTAGCTCTATGGTTTGGGTTCCTTCTAAGCCATAGGGCACAAACTTATCTTCTTCTTTACATCTGAGTAACAAAGACAAAGCCTGTTGGTTCTTAGCTCTAGCATACTCCATAGCTTCATCAGACAAGGTATAAACCACATAAGGATAAGGATGAGTCTTCTCTTGTGCTAAGAAGTTAAACTTACCAGCTGGCATACCCAATGACCTACAGGCATCAACATATAGAGCTGCTTGCATGTGATAATTGAAAGCGTTGATGGCTTGCTTGAAACCTCTGAAAGAAGCATCTCTACAAGTCTTTAAATCCCACACATCTACATTGTCATACCAATCCATCCTACATTTGAATGGATGTCCATGATAAGTAAACATCAATGTGCACTCGACCTTGTGGTCTTCTTTAGGTATGTATTCTTTGACCAGCTCTCTTCTCTCCATGCACAGATCGTACAGGTCTTGGCTGATAGGTGTTCTGTTACCAACAGTAGCTAAGAAGTCTTCATACTCAGCCTTACCTACCTTGGTTCTTCTGTCTATGTTGGGCTGTATGACAAACTCCTCGTCAAACTTGTGGTGTTCTAAGAACACTGTGTGTTGCACTCTGCCTTCCAGCAAAGCTGGAGAGGGCGTTAACCCTTTCTTGTTCTTCCATGTATATGGACACTTAATCACACTGGTTAGATCGTGTGACCTGTATGCTGGTATTGAGTCATACTGCTCATAGGGTATGTCTTCATATAAACCTTCTTTAAACTCCATCTTTCGCTCCTTTCATTTGTTCTTCTGTTACGTCAAAGCAATTCATATTGCCAGCTACTGTCCTTCTCTCTCCTGAACCAAAGAAAGGGTAAACTGCATGTTGCATCCAAGATGGAAACAATAACAACTTACCCTCCTCTGGTTTCACATATCGAGACTGTGAAGGTCTTAACCTTTCTGGGTCAGAAGTCTGGTTAAGACCATATGTGAAATTGATATACCCATCTATCACACCAGATGAGTTGTATAAATTGTAATCCTCGACTTCTTTTCCATCTGCTGTCTTACCTATCTGCTCTGGCACTTTTGTCCAAGTGGTAAAGCTAATACCCATAGGTGAAGCTGTGAGGTGGTCGTGGATTGGATTGTAGTCACCCTCATAAGAGTGAACTGACCAAAGTTTATCTGTCACGACTTGCTTAGGTCTTATCATGGTTCCTGTCTGTTCTACAAAGTGTCTGAGATAAGCTACCCCTAGGTTCTCAACCATAGCTCTAAAGTCTTTGAGCTCGTCACATTCAAAATCCATAGACAGTTGCTCACCTTGATGTATTTGTCCTACCAGATCGCCACTGAGAGACTTTCTGTTAGGGTCTTGCAGTTCTTTGTCTAAGTAGGTGTTAAGTGTCTGTATGGTGTCTGTAGATAGCTTGTGTTCCATCATGATTGCAGATGGTAAGTTATAGATGTCGTACTCTAAGCTAGTCAATGAAGTTCCTTGCTTCTTCTATCAGTTGCTTGTCTAAAGATTCCAACTCTTTTATGAGCTTATCTATATAGAACTGATGTTTCTTTAAGTCTTCTATTTCTTTGTCCTTGTACTTGAACCTATGCAGATATTTGATGGCTGTGCCCTCTAAATAGTATCTAAAGTTGTCGCCCAGTTGTTGTTTAATGTAGTCAATGCACTCAACCTCACCTTGGTTCACATAGTGTGGTGGTTGGTTAACCATGTCTGGATTGTCCATACTGCTCCTGAAGGGTGTGGGTGGATTTGTCTTGTTGTGTGAGATTAGAGAAAAACACCACCCACTGAAACTTAAATTAAAAGGGTATGCTGTCGTCACCCTCAGCATCTGCCTGAAAATCAGCTAGACCTTTAGGTTCTTCCTCTACCACTTCTGCTTCTTCTACTGAGGCATTGCTATCTTTCTTAGCTGCCTTTAACTCAAAGCTATCTTCAATGTCTTTTTGTTGCCACTCAGGTAGTGTATCAAAAATATCACACATAGCTTTAGTTTTCTCACTGCTATTGCCATTAAACTCATCACAGTACACATCCATATCAAAAGCTGTCAGCTCATTATGTGTTGGTGTTTCTTGCACACCACCATCTGGTTTGAAGATGCCAGCTATTTTAGCTTTACCATTCTCAGTGTGAGCTACTTCTATTAGAGCGTTCTTACCCAGTAGGTTAGAAATGTCGAAACCAGCTTCTTCATCTGGAGTAAAGTTCTTACCCCTCCAAGACACTAAATCTTTTCTAAGTGCACTCGACTCAAACAAACTTTGTGTGTAAGTTCTGGAAATACTCAATGGTCTGCCATCATCCATTTTCTCTGTTGGCAGTTCAAAAGTAATTTGCACTGTTGTTCTTTTCTTTGGTGGATTGTCTTTGTAGACCTCTTCTCTTGTACCCATATCTACTATTCGATAACACACCCCTTCATACTGACCCACAGCCAAAGCTTCAAAGTCACCTTCACTTTTTATTGTCAAACTCATATCAGTCTCCTTTTTTTGTTTGCTTAATTAAATAAAATCTTGTAGTATTTTACACACTTTACCAAAAACTGCAACAGACCTATAAAAAGAGATAATTGATGTCACTAAAAATAACACGCCCCACAAAGAATTTTGATAAACCATTTACAACAGATTTAATCCATGAGTTCTCTAACTTTTTACAAGAGAACCACATGGAACCAGACCCCAAGAAAGGCTTAGTCACTGATGGCTCAATAGGTCGAGCGTACATCAATGTCGGTGGTAAGCGTAAGTTCTGTGGGTGGTATCAGCTGTGGCTCGATCAATCAGTGCCTTTTGGCAGATTGGGTGACTATCGATTCTCAGCTGATTCTCCTACAGCAGAATGGAAACCAGAAAACAGAAAGAGGAAACCTCTTACTAAAGAAGAGAAGGCTGAGATCGAAGCTCTACGAAAAGAGGCTGGTATCAAACAAGAGGAGAAGTATTCCAAGGCGGCGAAACGTGCACAAAGCCTTTGGGCTGAAGCACAACCTTGCGAGAAGCATCCTTACCTAGAAAAGAAGAAAGTGCTCTCCTATGGGCTTAGAATTAGCTCTGATGGGGTGTTGATGATACCTCTATACGACAAACAACTAACGATTGTGGGCATCCAATATATTAATGACGATGGCTCAAAGAAGTTTCTCACTGGTTCTAAAAAAAGCGGTAGCTTTTTTATACTAGGACAAGAGATATTGAAAACCAGTGACATAATTAATTATGCAGAGGGTTACGCCACCGCTGCTAGTATTTACGCTGACTACTCACAGCCTGTGGTCGTCAGTTTTGACGCTTACAACCTATCTCCTGTTGCTGAGGTTATGTTTGAGTTCTTCAATAAGAAAAAACACATATTTATCGCTGATAACGATGACAGTAAGACTGGTGAAAAGGAGGCAAGTAAAGCCTGTCAGTACATACTGAAGAACAAAGGAAATGCAGAGGTTTTGATGCCTCAGACACAAGGAGACTACAACGACCATAAGAATGATGCACTGGAGGGCGAGCTGATACCCTCGTTACAGAAACTTGACCTACCCATCGAGTATGACTTTCAACGCAATGCCAATGGAAGGTTTCTCAACACCAAGGACAACGTGAATGGGGTTCTTAAAACCCATAGTGTTGAAGTGCGTTACAACGTCATTAAGAAACGAATGGAAATAGAGATACCTAACACCCAATTCATCGCTGACATGAAAGAGGAGGCTTCTCTGATCGAGGTAGAGGACAGATGTATCAACATGGGCATACCCCACACTAAAGTTAGAGATTATCTGAAGATACTGGCACAAGAATACAACCCAGTGGTAGAGTGGATAGATAGCAAGCCTTGGGATGGCGAACCCAGACTACAAACCTTCTTAGACAGTCTAACCACACATGAAAGTGTCCAACTGAAAGAGATGCTGATGAAAAAGTGGTTGGTCAGCTGTGTAGCAGCTGCTTATGAGGAGCAAGGAGTGGAACTTGAGGGAATACTTGTATTACAAGGTGCTCAAGGGCTGGGTAAAACACTGTGGTTTAAAAGACTGTGTGACTATGACAAAGGTTGGTTACTAGAAGGAGCTACACTAAACCCTAGTGACAAGGATAGTGTCAAGAGGGCTGTATCACACTGGATTGTCGAGTTGGGTGAGATCGAGAGCACTTTTAAGAAGTCAGACATCGACCAGCTGAAAGCTTTTGTGACTGCAAGGACAGATGAGCTCAGATTACCTTACGACAGAGCATTTACGACTTATCAAAGACGCACAGCCTTTTATGCGAGTGTTAACGCAAGAGAATTTTTGACTGATACGTCTGGGAATCGAAGATTTTGGGTTCTCGCTGTCAAAGACATCAACGTCAATCATGGGGTGGACATGCAACAGATGTGGGCTGAGGTGAAGGAGACTATGTATGTGAAAGGTCAGAAGAACTGGTTTCTAAGCCCTGATGAGAGAGAGTTATTACAAGATTCTAATGAAATATACAGAACTCAGTCGAGTGTTGAGGATTTACTGCTAGAACACGTCAACTTTGATAGTGACAACTTGAAGCCAGTACAGATGACGAAGTTACTGAGAGACTTAGGTATCAAGCAACCTAGGATGCCAGACATTAAAGATGCGAGTCGTGTCTTACACGAAAGAGGCATAGAACCAAGAAGAAGTAATGGTAAGAAGGTGTATGACTTGAACTACACAGCGATAGAAGATGATAGTGGTGGGTTCAACGCCAACTTTGGAGATGATTAGTGATTAAAGAGTGGTTCAGTGTGTGGTTATTCCTTCTATGTGCTGTGATATTGCTGACATTTGTTTTCATCTCCATGCCATTTGTGGCTGTACACAACGTGATTCAGCGTTTTCGAGATAGGAGGCTATATGAAGAATAAAAAGACTGTTAAAGCTCTTTATGTGCACTCTGGAGTGGTCATTAGACCTGAGAGTGATAACTCTTTAGAGGAGCTTAAAGAGAAGCTCAATGCACATGGTATTAGGGCGAGTCTGAGGGTGACATATGACACTAGATAGGAGTGCCATGAGAGAAGCTGTAAGCGATGTGACCATAGGTTTTTTCATGGCGTTTCCTATTGCTTTTGTTGTCTTGTCTATCACCACTTGGTTAGAACTGAGTGTGCCAGTCACAGCTGGAGTGCAAACTCTGGTGTTCACAGTAGTGGCTTTGGTGAGGAAATACTTTGTTAGGGTACACTTTAAGTCGAGAGATGAGGTGTGGGAGAGTTTGGACAAATGAGCACAGATGTGCGTGATTGTGGTGAAGTTTGTAGTAGGAGGGTATCTGGGAGGGTGTCTGAAGCGAGAGGTACACTGCAAGGTACACTGTCAAGATTTCCTTTGTTTATAAGGCTTTCTGTCTGTTATAGGGTATTAGTGTACTATTATATATATAAATATTAATTAATTACTATGGTTATAAATAGAAAGGGGTTTATAGGGGTTGCAATTACAGAAGTGTTTAGGAGCTGTACACTACCCTAGGTACACTGTTGATATGAATAGACTCAGAGAGATACTCTTCAAGACTGATGAAGAAGACTATAAAATAACCACACACTTTGTGGTGGCTAATACTTATTTGGGAGTCGTGAGGAAGTTGAAACGCAAGAACATTGTCGCAATAATAAAAATAGATGAGGGTAATTTCATAGCCCTCACTGAGGAATAAATATGGCTGGAAGACCTAAGAAACCAAAGACACCAATTATCAGTGCTCCAACACAGTTTGAGAAAGACGAGGAGTTTGGGCTGACTGAAATGCAAGCCTCATTTGTGTGGCACTACACTGAGGGAGCTTGCTCCCAGACTGAGGCAGCTAGGAAGGCTGGCTTTGAGTTCCCAGCTGTAAGTGCGAACAAGTTACTCAGTGGTAAACATCATCCTAATGTGGTTAAGGCGATACGAGTTAAGCAAGACGAACTGGCTGAGAAGTATGCGATAACACCAGCCAAGACTGGCACGATGTTGTGGAAGATAACAGAGACAGCGTTTGAAAGTGGACAGCTTAACGCAGCTGTGTCAGCTATCAAAGAGCTCAATCAACTCGCTGGTTTGTCTATCAATAGGTCACAGAATCTGAACATAAACGCTAACCTAGACAGCATGAGTAAAGACCAGATAAAGGAAAGACTGGGCAAGCTTTTGGGAGCAGAAACTACAGATTACTCGCCAAAGGATAAGTAAAGATTTAACTTATTCTGGGGTGCTCTTTTAGAACTGACTTTTTTTTTCTGAAAAATTCACTTTTTACCAAAAACTCCAATAAAATCAATGACTTACAGCTATATTGTAATGTGCAATTACTTGCTAGATTGTGCAAGTGTGTGAACACAGGGTCAACACTCTATCAAATCTGGTTCGTCAGATGCTCCAAAGGAACCCTATAGACTGGGTTTTTTGGGTAGACGAGTATTAGATTTGACCCCACACACCCATATATGGCAGACGCAAATATTTTTACAGTTATAACTAAGTTGAGTACACCCAATCACCAAAAAATCTCATTGCACTTTAGAAGTGCTATACTTTGCACATGTATATAAAAAAAGTTAGATCGAAAAAATCCTGACCATGCCAATCAATTCAAGAACCAAGGGTGCGAGTTACGAAAGAAAAGTAGTAGGAATCCTAAACGAATTTTTTTTGCAAAATAATTTTGACGTAACCTGTAAGCGAAACCTCGACCAATATCAGACAAAGAACCTTTCTGACATAAACATTCCATTTCACTCTATCGAGTGCAAACATTACAAAGAAGGTAACTGGCTCAAACCAGAATGGTGGCGACAGGTTTGTGAATCAGCTGACAACGAAGGAACCATACCCATCCTGATTTTTAAGTTCAATCGTATTCCCACAAGAGTGGCAGTACCCTTTCACGCCATAAATCCTGAATGGGAGGTAGACAATCAAAAAATGGCTATCATGTCCATGGATGACTGGTTAGACATATTGTTGAAGAATTGGTCTACATATGAGCTAATGTACAAATGAACGCCTCAAAACATGGAGTCACAGGTATGGCTCTATCCAGTGAAGAAGTACAAGCCTTCATGGATTACCTTGAGGATGCTATCCCAGTCAAAGGTAAGGTTCACAAAGATGGTAAAGAAGTAACAGACACTTCCATCAGAGATGCAGACGTTTACTACATTGAGCATGAAGCTGAAAACTTGTACGAAATCCTACAAAAAGTTGCTCAAATGGTTAATCTCTACTTTAAGTACGATCTGACTGGCATTGAGAAAGCACAGATACTCCACTACAAAGCCCCTTCTAATGGTTACACCTACCACATCGACCTAGATTCCAGCGAAAAGCCTATATCACGAAAAGTCAGTGTGACCATAGTTTTGAATGATGGCTATGAGGGTGGCGAAATATGCTTTCGTACCAGTGAGACAGGTACTTGCCAAAGACCTACAGCTGGCAATGTCGTAGCTTTCAGTAGCTTTATACCTCACAAAATAAAACCAATCACCTCTGGTGAACGCTATGCAGTCGTAGTCTGGTTTACTGGTCCTTGTTTTAGGTGATAGAATTGTGCAATGTCCATTGAAGATATTTTATTACAACAAGTTCAGCGAAACGTAGATAGAGCTAAACGCACTAAAGAAACTTCTATGGAGTACGCCCCAAGTCCGGGGCAGATGAGTAACTTTGCTGGTATGTTGGCTCCCGGTGCTGGTTATGCAGACTTTTTTGGTGAATACCCATCTTTACCATCATACGACCAGCCAGTCACAGAAGCTTTCTCCAACGAACCATATCCCTCTTTTGCAGAAAATTTACAACGTGGTGGTTTTGGTGGTTACTTTGATGCCAGTATGCAAGGTCTAGGTGCAGTGGGCGATACAATATACGCAGCTCCATATGTAGGTCCTCCATTGGGTGGTCTGTTAAAAACAATGGGAGCATTTGGTGCGGTGATGCGAGCTGGCAGTAAAGCTGGCAAGGGAGCAAAAACAGAAGAAGGCATAGCAACTCTAGGCAAACAACCTATGTTTACACCAGAAGACACCCTCAATCTGGCATACACACCTGAAGGTACTTTTTCACCGGGCATCAAAGACTTAATCGAAAAAGCTTCTCCAAAGCTCAAAGGTCAAGGCATAGTACAGTGGGCAAACAAGAACCTTAAACCAAAGGAACTAGAAGTTCTTGGTATAGAAGAGTTTATTAAAGCCAACCCTAAAGCCACTCTGAGAGAGACAGTAGAAGGTATTAGTGGCAATAAAGTGGTGGTTGGTAAAAAAGTTCTAGGTGGTGGCGAAGGACAGGTAATGGATTTTGACATTACTCGACCATTAACAGACCCACTGGATGGTTCTTTGGCATATAAGCCACAAATAGAAGACTTGAAGTATGAATTAGATGAAATGAAACAAACTTATGCCTCAAACGAGTTGTATGACTTTGATGAAGACTGGTTACCACTAACTCTCAGAGATCATTACAACAAAGA
>Ga0098046_1000346_pt1 | contig 17102 bp, 7 predicted proteins | sample 11BtaG_FD_77067 | JGI IMG/M metagenome (GOLD analysis project Ga0098046, IMG submission 77067) | Marine viral communities from the Subarctic Pacific Ocean - 11B_ETSP_OMZ_AT15265_CsCl metaG | ecosystem: Environmental > Aquatic > Marine > Oceanic | place: Pacific Ocean | collected 2015-01-16
GTTAAGAAAGTTATTGTAAGAAATAACTTTGATATTGTTTTACCACCAGAGTCTTTATCTTCCCTTCCTTTTTTGGGCGGAATGGCCGGACAGCCTTTTTCTCGATTAGGCACCACCACCACAGGAAGAGCGCCCACAGGGCGTAGTTTAGGTGCTCGACCTCCTGGTCTTGTACCAGTTGATGGCGCCGGCCGAATCATAGTAAGTGGCCACAATGCAGAAAACTCTATACCAATGTTTGGGAACGTTCCAGTAAGATACCGCCTTGGGAATGACGGGCGTCCAATGGATCTTAGTCTTCCACATAGGGAAAGAGGCGGGCAGGAAATAAGGTTTATAACAATACACAACTGCGGCTGGGGTTTTAGGAGCGGTAAGCCCGGAGCCACCAGGCTAGGTGATTATTTAGCACGTGCAGAAAGAGCCGTCTCAGGCCACATAGGGATTGACGAGCAGGGCATCGAGCAGTATTTGCCACTTGATAAAGTTGGTTTTCACGGCGGGCCACAAAATAGTTATTCTGTTGGCATTGACATATGCCAGCCATACGATCCTGAAAACCATGCTGACGATATGAGAAGAGGTAACGAAATGACCCCGGGCCTATACACTACTGGCCAAAACCCAACATATGATATTCATAGAGGGCCACGTGAGATTGTGAATATATCAGGACAAAACTTGGAAAACACGGCACAACTTCTTGTTGCTTTGCATGCGGGGCTTAATCTCGGGCCGCCCATTTATGCTTCCGCAAGTGAAGTAACCAATGGCAGAGGGGAGTTTACAATCAGACAAATACTAGATGCCGGGTGGACTATTGTGCCCCACTCTGCAACCTCGCTTGCTTCTGTGCGGTATGACATATCTCAATGGTGGGATGTTGTAATGACAAGATTTGCAGAAATTTGGGGAAGCACTTAACGAGAAAATTATGAAAAACTTAGACGACACAATAGAAAAAGCCCTGGGCAACATTGAGGAAGACCGGGCAACAACAAAAGAACTTCTTCAAGACTTAATGAAGTATCTGGCCGTAACAGATGAGCGCCACAGAGAAGTTGGCTCCATTGCAGCCAAGTATGTCGAGACCCTTCAAAGATCTAACGAGCAATTGGTTAAGATTGCTTCTTTAATGCAAAAACAAAAATCTTCATCATTTGATTTTTCTTCATCTGACAAAGATCAACTTTATGACATTATCAACACAGAAGAAGAATAATGCCAAGAATAGAGAAGATAAATAAAAACAAGTTTTCTTCCCCGGAGTCCAACGCTGAAATAGAAGAAAGGACACTTAACGAAGCAAACAACGTTATAGGTTCCGGCATTGGGTGCACGCCAAAGTTTGAGCCAGTGCCAGAATACATTGCAGCCGGCTGTGAAAAAGTAATCTCCCAAGGAAACTCTTACATAGTGCTTGGCCGAGACCGCCCTTCTGATAGGCTGTCTGGCTATGGTGGGATTGGGGCAACCGGTGCTCACTCGATTGATTTGGTGGTTGGCAGGCGAGCCCCCGGCGCCCCTGCTGGCGCTAAGGTTTTTGTCGACCCAAACTACACAAGAGATGCAGCAAGAATTTACATTGCAGAAAAAACAGATGTGGATGAAAACTTTTCTATTGCATCATCAAACTCAATAAACTCTGTTGCTCGCTCAGCCATTGCCTTAAAAGCCGATGCGGTTAGAATTATCGCAGAAGACTCCGGAATAAAATTAGTCACCGGCATAAGTGGCCGGAACTCAAATGGAAGACTGGTGAGCAGAAACCCAGGAGTTGATTTGATTGGCGGAAACGACGATCGAGACTTGCAGCCAATGGTGAAGGGAAATAATTTAGTTGAACTTCTTGGAAAGATGATCGATCAAATTAATAATGTAAATGGCTTGGTGATGGAAATGTCGACAACACTATCTGTTTATGAACTTGGCATCTTGGCGGCGCTCGGCGTACCGTGGCCAGGAAACGCTTCTGTTGCAACACCTGTCACTGTTTTAAAGATGCTCCAAGATACCAATCTTATTATGAAAGGCGTGACGCAAAAAGTAAGTCTTGCCTCAAATACAATCAATTACCTAACAAGCATTGGAAATAAAGACATTCTTTCTAATTATCATAGAGTAAATTAAATGATTTTTGATCAACTAGTATTAAATCAAGTTAAAGAAATAGAAACAAATAACATTGGAGAACTATCTTCTGTGTCGGCCATATATGTCGAGGCCGGCTTCAGTATGAAAGATTCTGGTGGAATTGATTTATTTTCTTTAAGAGAAGAGTTGCGACAAAAATCGATTGGCATCTTTTCTGATTATTATTCTAACTTAAATAAATCCAAGGCCTTTTTCGAAGATCAGATAACCCCCGGGGTTGAATTGTTGCCCAACGGCACAACTATCGACTTAGAAAGAGTGGAGTTCACAAACACAGGCGAAGAAGAGTGTGAGCGTGTTGACTTTAAAAAAGTGTTTTTTATCCCCTCGGCGCTGCTAACACCACCAACAGAAGAGCCAAACGAAGTCGTGTCGCCGTCTGGGGGTTTTGTAGAGATTTGCAACGTGCCAGACTTCAGATCGAAAGTTAAGTTTATTCAAACTTTTATGAAAATTAACTTTCTTGCTTTGCAAAGGCCAAAAAATAATGAATTTGTTAAAGGCATAAATTTTAGAAAGTTTTCCACCAATAAAAAGAAACTAACCAAATTTATAAGTTTATTTAATAGCGTTTTAGAAAATAATAAGTTTAAAATAAATAAACTAAAAAATGAAAGCGTAGTTATTTACTTTTCTAAAAATCTTCAAACAGTATCCAAGATCACCTTCAAGAACCCGGATACAGGACAAGAACTAACCGTTTTCTCACAAACAGAAGGGCAGTTTAATGCCCGGGCTTTTGAACCTTTCAGCGATGCTAGGGCAAACTTTTACGTAAAAAACTTTGACTCTATCTATCCCGACTTAGCAGCAGCGTCTTTCAAGAGAAAGAACATAAACTTTCGAACTTTGGTTGCAAGAAACTTTCTTGCTCCCGGTGTCTCGCTGGAAGACAATGACTGTATGTCGCAATCGTTCGGCACCTCAGACGCCTCAGCCGCCGCTCTATCTGGAAGGTTAAGAGAAGTGCTTAGAGACCAGGCCACAAGGGGCGCTCGCTCTCTGTTGCAGCAAAACCCCTTCAAGACAGTAGAGGAACTAGCCAAAGAGTCTAGCCTTCTAGACAGCCCGGACATAAAAAGAGCAATGAAGAAAAAACTCAAGCAAGAGCTTGTTGCTGAGGGCCGCTCAATAGTAAAGGAAGGAAAAGAGTTTTTTGCTCAACTGCAAGGGCCGCCCAAAGAGCAAGTGGATAAACTTGGGCGCTTTGTAAATTCAATAGAATGGGAAGAGATCATAGCAATGGCGGCTGTGTCGATTGCTGCCAGGTATGGAGCCGGTGAAATCTTAGATGAGGATTTCATAAAAAAACAACTAGCCGAAAGAATCTCAAAGCACTTTACAGGAGAGAGGGCCTTAAGGGACCTAATGGGCAAACTAGGAACTGCTGAACTTCAAGCGTTTGCGGTCTTTTTCTCAATAGCACTCCTTGAACAAGAAGGAAAAACCCCTGAAAGTGAAGAGGCTAAATTAAATCTTATTCAATTAAAACATGACGAACTAAATGCAGAAATCCCAGATGAAGTTCTTGAGAACCCAGAGATGTCTGAAAACCCAGCAACAGTCTTGCAGTATGAATTTAATACTCACGAATTGGCCAGCAAGACAACGAAACCAACAGAACTTGACTTCTTGGCTAGCCCACAAACAACTGAAACTAATCAAGAGAAAAAACAACTATTTTCTTTTGCTTTAAACTCTGCAGATTTTACACTTGCAAAGGAACAGTTTATAGACATAGTAGTAAATCTATCTAATTGCGATAGGCAAAACAATGCCGATCTTTATACAAAGATGATTATGTTTTTAATTGAAGAGTTTGGCGGGCCAATGTTAGATTATTTTGATGAATGGTCTGAGTTTATTAATGCTTGGGATGTTAATAATTTAGATTTTTGCAATCTACCAGATTTAAACATTCCTAAATTTAAACTTTTTCCAATAAATATTACAATACCAGATATTAGTTTTTTAGATATATTTAAATTTATTTTTAATATTATCTTGGCTGCCTTGTTTGCTCTCTTGTTAAAACTAATACAAGCAATAATAGAGTTTGTTCTTTCTTTAATACCTGATTTTATTTTTGATTTTGAGCCTTGCGAGTTTGCTAATGCTCTTAAAGATTTTAGTCAAGTTCTCCGTGGTGTTGTCTGCCAAGCCATGAACGGCGAAGGACCACTAGAAAACAGGCTGGCCGACATTGGCTGCAAGATACTGGACGCACAAACTTCAAACGAGATCAACAATAGAGATCTTGTTAACTTCTTTAAAGACTCTTGCCGACAAGGCCTTCTTCCCGGCGCCTCTCTTGTTGAGTTGCTCGGCGGCGATGCCTCGGAAGAAACAAAAGCAAGGGCCGCTGAATACTTTAGAACAGTTGGGAACGAAGCCTTGGCGGTTGAGATAACAAACAATCCAGAGATTCTATCTCAAGCCGGTGGTGCTATTGGTAGTGTTGTTGGAATAACAGATTTAGTTGCGGCCCTAGACAATTTTGAGCCCACATTCCCTGGCTTGAATTCGAATGGTTTTGTTAGCAACCTGGATTTATGCTCAGACCCAGAGGCTTCCGACATACTAGACGAACTGTGCACAGAGCCAAACCCCGAACTTAGACAGCAACTTCTAAGGATCTTAGAGCAACAAAGAGAGAGCGACAGAGAAGATTCTGCGAAACTATTTGGTTATCTAGCAAACCCACAGAGCCTAACAAGAGAGATAGAAGATCAGATACCAAACCTTATTCACCCTTCGTTGGTCATACCCGGACTAGTAAGAGATGGGCAGTTGGATCAGATTCCATTAGTCAAAAACTCTCCCTCTTTTGCACTTAACAGGGATGAGCAGACACTACTAGAAGTAAACACACAATCAATCAAATCAAACTTAGAAAGTTTAGACTCTTCTGTTGCTTCCTATGGGTCATCCTTGATAAGAAAGTCTAACAAGTATAAGAATAAAATAGAGGCTCTACGGGCCGTCGCTCCGGATCCCTTCTCAACAGAAGTTGCTGTAAGTTTTGACTTTGATGAAAGCAAAGAGCAGATAATTTCAGGCTCTTTCAGCAACGATCTTTTTATTGCTGACTTAATGCCCGCAGAAGCAAAAGAAAAAGTAGAAGAACTAACATCTGAACTGTCGCCTGAAACTCAAAACAGCAAAAAACTAAGTTTCGATTTGGGCGTTGAATACTATAAGCAGGAGGTCTTTACCCCTCTTCAACAAGAGTTTTCAAAAGAAGATACATCACCAGAAAAGGTGTTAACCTCAGACATCTTCTCAAGCGAAGACTTGTCCTTGTTTAGCGCAATCGCAATCGAAAATGGCCACTTAGTTAAAGAAGTAATTGATCCAGTTATTAGCATTAACAATTCTAGTTTAGATTTAGATGCCCTATCTGTTAAGATGAAAATAACTGGCGAAGCAATAATAAAAGAATCACTTCAAAAAAGAATAAAGAATACTGGCCTGGATCTAGGCGACATTCTTGGGGAGATAATTGAAACAGAAGAAGATGAAGACTTTACTTTTGAAGGGGCAGCAAATCTACTTCCCACAACACAGCAAGAAAGCGTTATCAATAATTATCTAACTGGGGATTTTGAGCAAACAAAAACTTACAAAAGATTTATAAAGTCTTTGCCTGAGTACTCAGAGTTGCTTTTAGCAAAAACAGATAGTGAACTTGCAGTTATAAAAGAAACAATAAAAACAATAATTAACTCTATCGTCCTTGAAGAAGTTCACGCTCGCTCCGCACTGCTACTGGGAGATTGGAACGAGCCTTATGCGATAAACGATACAGAAACCGCAGTTTACAACCTCTCTACACTAAATTACAATGTAGAAGATAAGATTAATTTAAAATACTCTGATTTTGCTGTTAAGTTTTTTGAAATAACTATTTCTGGCTATAATGCGATTAGTTATTACCTTTATGAGATAGAGAAAACAACCGGCAACCTAGCGGCTGTTAGCAACTCTCTTGGTAGAACAGCCACGCCAAAAGACTTAATGAACATAGAAATTAGCAAGGCGATCAAAGCCATCAACAGCAGTTTTGAGCCGGGCGCTTCAAGGCTTCTAGCCTCCGAGATAGAAGGGAAGTCAAAGCGGTTCTCGGTAATCTACAACTTCGAAACCCCATCTTTCTTCTCTTCAGTGCTATCAGACGGTGATTTTGAAGCATTTTTATCAAAATCGGCTAAAAACAACCAAAAAAACATGTTTTTAAGTTCAAATCTCTCATTTGAGGTTGTTTTAAAACCAGGCTCTGAGCACTATGATGCAATACAGTCTTTAGATTTAGAGCAAATAAACCTAAAAGCTACAAACGAAAATGTAAATAATCTCTTTATTACAAGAAAAAGCTATCTAAAAAGAGAAACTTTTGACTCATTGAAGAATGGCGAAGCAGTACTTCTTGACTATGATGATGTTTTTTCTGTTGATTTTAACCCCTCTGAAGATAAGCGCCCTCTAATGGCTTCAATATTTAATTTTGCAATTCCAGGGGATGATTTTGAAAGCTTTATCTTCGAAAGCTTTACAGTAAAACCTGTATATAGGGTTTTCACTACATGCTTAACAAAAGAAGATGCAGAGGCAGCAAGAATTACAGTTGGTGATGGCTCTTTAAGTAGATCAGAAAATCGCTCTCTTGGTATTTTTAAAAAACAAAAAGTAAATTCAATCTATTCTGCAACAAATAATAGAATATTTAACTCATCTATAATAGACGGCGAGCAAATTGAAGGAGCAGGTTTTGCCCTTGTCGAACTTGCTTCGTATCAAGGCCCTCTTTTAAACGCCCAGACTTACACAGAGTTCGAAAACCCAAACCTCATTAGAAGGTTTATGAAAAGTGAAGAAAACTCGACCTCTGCGCAAGACTTTAAAAAGAATGCGTCAATCAACATTCTTCTTTCTTGCCTTGTTCCTTACTCCAACATTATCAATGAAGCAACTAGTTATGTTTTAGAAGGAATAATTAACAAGACAGACGAGGGCGACGGGCCAGGCAGAAAACTATTATCTCCAATTGAGGAGCAAATTGAAATAACTCATCTTGTTTCTAAGAGAATATTAAGCAATGTCAAATAACAAAGATACAATTAATTTAGATTTTGATATTTTTGATAATGATAAAATTTTTAATGAGACAAATGATGCCGATCGTCTAGTAGATAACTCCATCATTATCCCATCTGACGATCAGGTTTTAATCAACTCGCCTTTTCTAAGCGTCAGCCTGCCGGTAGACAAGAACTCAACAAACGCCTCACCAGATGGTTATCATATGATAAGAGGCTATGGAAATCTAGTTAAGCAAAACTTTAAAAACCTTATGCTTACTTCTCCTGGTGAAAAAATAATGGATCCTAAGTTCGGTGTCGGTTTAAGGCGGTTTCTTTTTGAGCAAGACACACCAGCATCCAGGAGCTCCATAGAAGGCAGGATCTATTCTCAAGTTAGAAAATACCTTCCTTATATAAATGTAAGAAGAGTTCAGTTAAATGAAATGAAAGATGATAATAAGTTAAGTATTTATATTTCTTACTTTATTAATCCACTAAACATGCAAGCAGTTTTTAACTATTCTGGAAATACCACAAATCAACTAGGTAGCAAAGGAGGGTTTTAATGGCAAAGGTCAGCAAACCAACAATAAGATATACATCAAGAGAGTTTGATTCCATCAAGAAAGACTTAGTATCGTTTGTTAAGAGATACTACCCTGATACTTTTCAAGACTTCCAAGAGGCAGGCTTTGGCTCTATGGTTCTTGACACAACAGCCTATGTTGGAGACCTTCTATCTTTCTACTTGGACTATGAAGTCAACGAGTCATTCCTGGATACTGCTGGTGAGTTTGAGAACATAATAAAGATAGCACGCCAAATGGGCTATCGATACCAGCCAAACAAGACCTCAACCGGCATCTGCTCTTTTTATGCCCTTGTGCCGGCAAGAACATCTGTTGCTCTTGAAGGCGGTGCAGAGCCCAACTATGATTATGCACCGGTGCTAAGAAGAGGGACTTCTCTCGGTAGCAACTCAGGCATAACCTTCACCCTCTCTACGGATGTTGATTTTTCAAACACAAACAATGAGGTAGTTGTAGCAGAGAGAGATGAAACAACCGGGCGCCCCACAAGATACGCAATAAAATCGTTTGGCCGGGTTATCTCAGGCAAAACAACAGTCGCAAAAAGATCTGTTGGAGACTTTAAGCCATTTCAAAAAATAAGGCTAAATAATAATAACATTATTGAAATAATTTCAGTTACTGACTCAAACAATAATGAATACTTTGAAGTTCCAAACCTGGCTCAGGATACAGTGTATCGCCAAGTTCCAAACAACGGGGCAGACAAGGCTTACGTCAAATATCTATTGCAACCTAAGTCGACCCCTCGACGCTTTGAAGTTATTAGAGAAAACGGATCAATCTTTTTAAGATTTGGCTATGGCTCTGAAACAGAGATAGAAACAACTGAAAAAACAGTCATACCTAGCAAAAAATCCCTTGATTTATTTGGAAAAGAATACATTTCTGATACTTCCTTTGACCCAAACACTCTTCTTGAGAGCGGGAAGTTTGGTGTTTCTCCGGCAAACACAACTTTGACTATTGTTTATCGTGAGAACACAAACGCCAATGTTAACATTGCTGCTGGCGCACTGAACTCAATCAAGAGACCGTTGTTCAAGTTCACTGATAGTGCTTCTTCTGAGGCGTTAAAAACGCAGGTCGTTAGAAGTTTAGAGGTGACAAATGAAGAGCAGATAGTTGGCGACTTGCAGCCTCTAGACTCAGAAGACATTAAAGTCCTAGCGTCAAACTCTCTATTCGCCCAGAACAGGGCTGTGACCGCCGCTGACTACAAGGCTTTGATTTTCTCAATGCCATCAGGCCTCGGGGGAATAAAGAGGGTTGTTGCCTATAGGGATGCATCGAGCCTTAAAAACAACATAAACTTATTCCTTCTTTCAGAAGATGAACAAGGCAAGCTCTCTTTGCCAACAGCATCTTTAAAAAACAATGTTAGATTTTGGCTTACAAAATACAAACTTTTAAATGATTCAGTTGATATATTTGATGCAAAGATTGTCAATGTAAAAATCGATTTTATTGCGGTTGCTGAATCTGGCTATGACAGGGCGTCTGTTCTTGCCCGGGTCAAGAGACAACTTGCAAAATACCTAAGAGACAACCAAAACGACATTGGCGAACCCATTTACGTAACCAGGCTTATAAACGCCGCAAACGAAGTAGATGGTGTGGCCGATATAGTAAGAATGGACGTTGCGAGGAAAACCGGAGCAAACTACTCATCAACAGTGTATAGCGTTGACTCCAACTACTCTTCGGATGGAAGAAAAATCTTCATTCCCAAAAACGTTATTTGGGAAGTCAAGTTCCCACTTCAAGACATCAATGGAGAAGTAAGATAATGGCATTTAAAAAGTTCTTTGCGACTAAAGATAATACAATAACAAACGCCTCAAGATTTGGCGGCGCAACCAGGGCAACAGGCTCTAACATGGGCCTTGCAGATGCTTTAGAAGTATTTAAAATCTACGGCAACATAAACACCTCCTCTATTGAGCAAAGTAGAGTTCTGGTTGAGTTTGACACAGATGCTATTTCAACAGCAAGAACAGACGGTCAAATACCGGCTTCTGGTTCTGTTTCTTTCTTTCTCAATCTCTACAACGCAAAGACTCCATTCTCAGTTCCAAGAAATGTCGACTTGTTGGTCCAGCCCGTTTCACGCTCGTGGCAAGAAGGCCGTGGTATGGACATGGATGAATACAAAGATTTTGGTGAATCAAACTGGGTCTCTGCTTCAAACACAACAGCGTGGACAAGCGCCGGCGGTGATTATGTTTCCGGCTACGATAAAACTTTACGCTTGACAGACGGAACAGAAGACATGTCTATTGATGTATCTGACGTTCTAGAAGATATAATTGCCGGCGCACTAAACAACTATGGCTTTGGAGTAAGGCTTTCTGGCTCTTTTGAAACAGACTCTGATTCTTATTACACCAAGAAGTTCTTTGCTCGTTCATCGGAGTTTTTTTTCAAGCGGCCAACAATTGAAGCACGATGGAACTCTTCTAAAAAAGATCAAAGAGGAGATTTTTATGTTTCTTCTTCAATGCTATCAACAGAAAACCTTCACGAAGTTTATCTTTACAACAACTTCCGTGGTGTCCCAACAAACATTCCTGCTGTTGGAACGGGTGCTATTTTCGTAAAGGTGTTTGATGCTGCGTCTGGCGGGAACGAGTTGAGTTCTTCTATAACAGTCGACTACCCAATAACTGGAGGCTATGTTGAGACAGGGGTTTATTCTTGCTCATTTGACTTGAACACAACCGCTTCAACAGTCTACGACCGCTGGTTTGACTCAACTTTAACAACCTGCTTCCACACAGGAGCAATAAGCGTTAAAACTTATAGTGCCCAAGAAAACAACAAGATAGAGCCACTTATTCTTTCTGTTACAAACTTAAAAGATAAGTTTAGCAAGTCTGAAACCGACACAAGAATCAGGCTCTACACAAGAAAAAGAAATTGGTCTCCAACAATCTATACAGTTGCTAAAACAGAAATTGAAAATTATTTTGTTGACAATATATACTATAAAGTAGTAAGAAAAGTAGACAATGAAGATGTTGTGCATTATGGCACCGGCTCAACAAATCACACTCTATTATCTTACGATAAAGACGGGTCTTATTTCGACTTCGACTTCTCTAGTCTTGATGCTGGTTACATGTATGAATTTAAGTTCATTATTAAAGAAGGAACTATTTATAATGAATACCCAACCGGCTTTAAGTTTAGAGTAGAAGAATAATGACAATAAAAAAGTATTTTGAAAACAACTCTTTCTCAAACAACTCACTAACCGACTTAGAAAGCAAGGAAGGTGTAGATTTTGAATCTTTCGAGTATCTTGAAGAACTAGAAGAGCAAAGAACAAGATTTGTACCCAACGTTGACTTTTCAAAGCCAGAAAACTTTGCATTTTATGGTCTTGCCGAGCAGTACTATAAAGATGCAGCGTCAAGGATTATAAACAACTATCCTTATGATGGTTCAAGAAAAGAGTTGCTTGAGTGGTATAACAACTCAACTTACTTTGACTTGTATGTTTTTGAGAACGAATACCCAAGAACAACAGGGTATGCTGTCGGCTCTGCACAAGGCTGGGCTTTCAGCGGCTCAGACACAACCAGGGGCGAGCAATTCTTTTACCCAACAGTGCCTGAATACATCTCTGTTAAAGGCGGCCCAAATCCTGGACCTTCTGGCTCTTTTGAGGGTGGGAACAAGTATGATGTCTCAAAAAATAGAAACTCAAATCTTGCCTTAAATCTTTCATCTTCAGGTAACGCCATTGAGTTGTGGTATAAACTAGATCAAAGTTTCGGCTCTCCAATCGATCAAACTGGCCAGACTATTTTTGAAGCCTGGAATGGAGAAGAAGGCGCCTCAAAAGGACTTGTGACCCTCTATGGCTACGGTGTACAAAATACCGCAGCCGCCGATGGTTTTCTTCGTTTAAGAATCCAGTCAGGCTCTGCTGTCGACACGTTTGAGCTTGGAAACGTCTCTATACTCAACACTATTAGAGAAGGCGACTGGAACCACCTTGCGGTCTCCTACCAAGATCAGACAGCCTCTCTTTACTTCAACGGGGCCTTAAACACAACAAGCACAACAACCTCTTCGCTTGGAGACATTGGCGGGGCAATAAGGGCCAACATCGGCGGTTTTGTTTCAGGTTCTATTGGTGCTGGTAAGCTTATCGGCTCTGTGGATGAGTTCCGATTTTGGAAAACAGCAAGAACCGGTCGAGACATAGAAAGAAATTGGTTTACAAACATTTACGGCGGCACAAATACTGATGACGCCAATACAGATCTTGGAGTATACTTCAAGTTTAACGAAGGTATAACCGGAGACTCCTCAACTGACTCTATCGTGCTAGACTACTCAGGTAGAATCTCTAACGGCACTTGGGTTGGCTATTCTACAGGATCTAGAAATACAGGCTCAGCATTTGAAGAGTCGACTTTTGCATACCCAGAGTTTAAAGATCCAATCTTAAGAACAACAAACCCACGCTACACAACATACTACAACTCTGCTGTAGAGAAAGGAAAGAGGCACGACTTAAACAACTCATCAAACGTTTACTACTCTTTCCCAGATTGGATTGTAGATGAAGATTTAGAAAGCGGCTCAAAACTACTTCAACTCGCTCAGGCTGTTTCAAGTTATTTTGACACGCTACAACTGCAAGTTGGTTCTCTTCGACAACTTAAAGACATAGAATACAGCGCTCAAACAAGTAACCTAGACGACAAGCCAACTCCTTTTGCGGACAGGCTCTTAACAGAACGAGGGATGATTGCGCCAGACCTTTTTGTTGAAAGAACAGTCTTGGAGGATTTGTCACAAAAAGACAATGAAAGGGCTTTGGAGTCTGATTTATTTGACCTTAAAAACCTTATCTATCAAAACATCTATAACAACCTAGCCGACCTAACAAAGAAAAAAGGAACAAAAGAAGCAATACGAAACCTTTTAAACACTTTCGGTGTTGGTGAGGAGCTTATAGCAACAAAAACTTACATTGATGGCGAGAAACTTCTTCTTGAAGATGAACGAAAAGTTAACAATCAAAGTATAAAATATATTGATTTCTTTAAAGAAAACTTTAGAGATGCATCGATTTATCAAACTGGCTCCGTTGGCGGGAACGACCAGCCATACATAAGCGGTTCAGCAAATAAAACAAGGCTATGTGTCGAATCTTTTGTTAGATTTCCAAAGATTGATGAGAACACTGCGATTGATGACATACCAAACTTCACTACTTCTTCCCTGTTTGGTTTCCACGATGTAGAAGAATCACCTCCTTACAGCACTTGGCAAAACCCATCAACATCAAGCGTTTTTGTTCGGGCAGTAAAAGATAGAGTTATACCTGAACTTGTTTATTTTGAAATGAGTTCTTCTGTTTCTGCCATTACAGCATTAACTTCTTCTAAGTTCAATGACGTATACAATAACTCAGACTGGTATTTCTCTGTTCAGGTCATACCCCAGGATACCCCATCATTTGCCTCCTCGTCAGCCCCTGATTACAACATTGTGTTTAGCGGCTATTCTTACGCAGGCAACAACCTTCAAGATTCATTCTCTGTCTCTTCTTCAATAGCAAGAGCAGGTGCCCTTGCCTTTGTTCAGAGCAACCAAAAAGTCTACATAGGCGCCGAGAGAACAAACTTTACAGCCGGATTGATACATAAATCTGATGTTAGGAATGCTGGTCTAAGATTCTGGCTTCGTGATTTATCCACAGAGGAACAAAAAGCACACGCCCAAGATTTCTTAAACTACGGCTCTCTAACAAGACTCAATAACGACTATGCTCTTCAAGACGAGAATAGAAACTTTGACCTTGCACCAGAAGATTATCTAGCACTAAGATGGCAGTTTGATAAGATTACCACAACAGATGCTTCCGGCTCAATAGATGTTTTAGATTCAACATCAGGATCCGCAGACAGAAGAAATCGTGGCTCTTATGTTGATTCAGTGGCCGGCTATCACCACCGTGGTGCTGGAAATGAGTTCCCAACATCATCATCAGATGTTGTCCAAACTTTGTTTGTCGACTCTTACTCTCCTGACGTTTTTGACGGCTACAACTCTGATAATCTTGTCCAGGTTAAGCAGAGCGAAAACGAGCAGTTTGGCTTAAATCAGCGCTTTGTTTCCTTTATTACAACAGTTGAAAAGAGCGCACAGGCAGGCATCGACGAAGAGATGCTTAAAATGTTTGGCTCCGTAAAAGAACTCGCTTCTTATTTTGCACAGCCTGTTGAAAGATATAGAAAAGAATACAAAAACTTAAGATTTTTAAGAGAAAGATTCTTTAAAAACGTATCAAATGACGTTGATGTAGAGGACTATCTCCACTTCTACAAGTGGATCGACAACAGCCTCCAAGCAGCAATCGCTCAGTTTGTTCCTGCAACAGCAGACCACAACAAAGATGTGTTCACTGTTATTGAATCACACGTTTTAGAGAGAAATAAGTATCAAAACAAGTTCCCAACGCTGGAACTGCGCCAACCAGATCCCGAAGGATCTGCAAAGTCAATCAACAGCCAGCTTATAAACTGGCGTCTAAACCACGCACCAATCCCACTTGCGCAAAACACACACTCACCTTGGTGGAAAATAAGGGCAAGCCGCTCCGGATCGCTGCTAACTTCAGGTGATACCGGCGTGGATTCTGACCGTGAGCAGATAAGGTTGGTCAAAGAATCAGCCACAAATCGCTCCTACACCAGCCCACAGCGGTTTACAGTAGACGAACTTTATTCCGGAAAACAAGAAAGAAAAGCAAACTACTGGGATGCTGCCATACAAGAGTTCGGCCCCATAGTTGATGTTGATGGCCCAGGACCTCTAACTGCCTCTGTCTCAGCAGACTACCTTTTGGTCAGGGCAAGCAATGTTTATGGTCTTCTAGACAGTAGCGACGTTCTAGACCCAAATAAGAAGGTCAAAAGAACATTTAAGATTGAAAACTCAAGAGAGTATAACGGTTCGTATTCTTACGGCAAGGGCCATCTTCTCGCTCCATTTACTCTTTGGAGTTCTTCTGTTGATACAGGATACCAATCAGAACTTGGAACAAACTTTAAGTCAAATATTGGCCTAAACAACCACCACGACGACAACTACTCAAACTTCATAAATGCCCCTCTACAGTCTCCATTCACTCAAGGGTGGGTAGGTGGTAGGCAATACCGACACGTTGCGTTAAACAACGGCTCAGACGCAAATGGGACACGCCCCGAAGGCTTTTACCTTCTGGCCGGACCAGATCAGGCCGGAAGTGCTTCGCTAGGTGTTGTTAAAACAACTTACACCTCTGACGGAACTCACGACTTCAATACGCCTCGTGCTTCTTTCTTCCGAGAAGAGTTGGCCAAGCGCCCTGTAAACATTAAAAACCGCCAATACTCAACTGCATCTTCAAGATTAGGAAACTTTAGAAAAACTTACGAAGTTGTAATGACGAACGGAAGAACCAAAAATAATCTTTGGTTCCACGATAATGCTTCGCAAGTTCTTACAGAGACCGAAATCTGGGGCCTCAACAGAGGAACGGCCTCCCCTTATTTGAACGCTACGCTTCCTACAAGGGGCGTTGTTAAGTCAATTATAGTAAACCGCTTCTCTGCCCCCGGAGGGCCGGAGATTCAATCTCGTGGCTATTTAGAGCCTACTGGTGAAGAGTTATCACCCTACAACGCTTACCCATTCCGAAATACAAGCGTTCTTTTATCAAGCGGGTCAAACAACAACAACTTCACAGGCTCGGGTGGTCCAAGAGTAAACATTCACACCAGCATTCATACAAGCAACGATGGCCTAAGAAGTCTCCTTTCAAGACATTCGGGCAAGTTTGGCGTTGATTCTGTTTACGGTTCGGTGAGAGCAGGAGATTACAACACAACTGCTTCTTACGTAAAAGTTAATAGAAACCCTATAAGTCAATCAACAGGTATAAACTACGACAACTTCTTTGCCACACACCAAATACCAAGAACGCCAGCCGGCTACTCCTGGATTAGGGCCATACAGAGCGGAACAAGTGGATCTTTTGCTTATTCAAGAACCGCAACAAGACCAAGCGGATCTACTTCCGAGACCGTCCCATTTACTCAACTTGCGACTTCTATCCAGCAAGGCGGCGCTTCAGAGTATAGTCGAGCATTCACTGGCTTGCTAAGTGGCTCAACCCCCACCTCTGCTTATCTTACTTCTTCGCTCTTGTCGTCTATAATCGACCAAGGATCCACCGAGATCACAAATGAGTTAACAATAAACTCACTTCCTTCACAAAGTTTTGGTGTTTACGCACATGGAATAAACAACTCTATTTTTGGGCACAACACCTTTACTCAGATAAGAAATAGTTATTCTCCACAAGTTAGATCTTTCAAGAAAAACAATCTTCTTTCGTTTAAGTTCCAAAAAGGCGCTGTTGATTCAAACGATCGTGAGGTTGCAACAACCGAGGTCAAGAACATCTCAATGGCACCCGTTGTTCAGCACTACCCAACAAAACAGCAATTGTTTGTAAATGGAAGAACTGTTAACTTCCAATACACTTTTGGAAATGAGCTTGAGTATCTTCCCTTCTCGGATTCCGATCTAAACGGAGCAGCAACAGGTCTTCGTGAGATTCGAAGAAACAAAAAAACAAACTTTAACTACATTTCTGACTTATACACAGGAAAACTTCCTTATGCAAACGGCGAGTTGCGAAACTTAGTTTACAAGCAAAGAATCTGGCCAAAAGCAGAAAATACTTTTAGAAAAGAAAATCGACAAAGAACAAACTTTGAAGTTAATTGGTGGAGCACCGGGCGCTCTACGAGAACAAGAAATGATGTTCAAAACTCAATGGGCGAGACTGTTTTAACTCAGTCTATTTGGGCTCTTGATGGTGTTAATCCAGATACATATGAAGTTAAGCATATGTGTACGCCAATACAGGCTCATGGGGCTACTTCAACGCCCCGAGCAGCTTATCTTGGACGGGTGTTTATGAAAATAGTAGAAAAAACATACTTAATACTGGTGAGTTGCAAAATAATTATTTATTAAATTTTAAAATTGGCAATGCTTATAGCGGCCCTTTCTTTAGATCTTTTAACCCGGGTTTTGGCACTACGTATTACGCTCAATCTTCCAGCATGGTGCCAGGAGACAATAAAATTTGGTATGCTCCTTTTATGGAAAGTAAAGTTCAATTAGGGGTGCTTTATGCTAGAGATTTTACAATTCACAATTTTAATAATCTCATTTATAAAACATCAAGCTCAGACGTCTA
>Ga0098046_1000350_pt1 | contig 16904 bp, 25 predicted proteins | sample 11BtaG_FD_77067 | JGI IMG/M metagenome (GOLD analysis project Ga0098046, IMG submission 77067) | Marine viral communities from the Subarctic Pacific Ocean - 11B_ETSP_OMZ_AT15265_CsCl metaG | ecosystem: Environmental > Aquatic > Marine > Oceanic | place: Pacific Ocean | collected 2015-01-16
CCCAAGGCTGCAAAAGACCCTAACAGTCGTTTGCGTCAAGCACGTAAAAGATGGAAGTGTTAATATGCCTAAAGACGCTTGTTATAAAAAAGTAAAGGCTAGGTACAAAGTTTTTCCTAGCGCATATGCCAGTGGTGCTATTGCAAAATGCCGAAAGGTAGGCGCTAAAAACTGGGGTAATAGTAAAAAAAAGCCTGTTAAAAAAGCGATGGGTGGCGCAGTTGAGCCGAATAATAATTTTAGAAAAAGACCTGTACGCAGAATGATGAAGGGTGGCGAGGCTATAGCCAATGGGTGCGGCAAAGTCATGGGCAATCGCCGTAAGGTAACAAGGATGACCTAATGGCTGTTCGCAAAACAAAAAAAGGTGCTGCCTTAAAACGTTGGTTTAAAGAGGATTGGAAAGACGTTAGGACAGGTAAGGCTTGTGGGCGCAAAAAAGGTGAAAAGCGTGGCACACCATACTGCCGACCTAGCAAAAAAGTTAGTTCGAAAACGCCAAAAACAGCGTCAGAAATGACAGCAGCGGAAAAAAGAAGTAGAATTTCTCAAAAGAAACGCATTGGACAACCTGCCGGAAAGCCACGTAGGGTTAAATCCCTGAAAAGGAATAAGAAATGACTGTATCAGGTTCGAAAGACTTTGAATTAGACGTAGCTGATTACATCGAAGAGGCTTTTGAGCGTTGTGGTCTTGAGGCCCAAACAGGTTATGATCTGCGGACAGCAAAACGTTCTTTAAATCTCTTGTTCGCTGATTGGGCAAATCGAGGTTTAAATCAATGGACTATTGCGCAAAGGAGTTTCACAGTTGCAGAGGGTGATGGTGAGACTAGCCTTGGTGCGGACGTTATAGATATATTGTCCCTAGTTGTTCGCAGAAGCGGTACAGATTATGCACTAAACAGAATTAGCCGCGACACATACTTAAATATTCCAACAAAATCTACAAAAGGCAGGGCTACGCAGTATTTTGTAGATAGGCAAATAAATCCGAACCTAAAAGTGTGGCCTTTGCCAGATAACAGCACAGATGTTATTTTGTATGATGCCCTTATTCGCATGGATGATGCAGATACATATGTAAACACTGCGCAAATACCATTTAGGTTTTACCCAGCACTAGCTGCAGGATTAGCTTATTACATTGCTATAAAAAAAGCCCCTGACCGAATTTCTCTTCTAAAGCCTATTTATGACGAAGAGTTAAACCGTGCGATGGATGAGGACAGAGATAGAGCCTCATTCAAAGTATCGCCAGACTTGAGAAATTACCGATATGTCTAAATACGCTACAGGAAAATGGGCGTATGGAATATCTGACCGTTCTGGCTTCAGGTATAGATTGCGTGATATGCGCAAAGAATGGAACGGTCTTTTAGTAGGCAAGGATGAGTGGGAAGCAAAGCAACCACAACTTGAGCCACTACGGGCGAGGCCAGACCCGCAAGCATTAAAAGACCCAAGACCAGAACACGATATAAGTTCTATGAACAATATTCAGTGGGGCTGGAATCCTGTAGGTTATACAGGTGATAAATATGGCTTCACAGGAAACAATTTAGTTGCCAATGCTTATGTTGGAATTGTCACAACTTCTGTTACTCAAGGTATTGACACTTCTGTTTCTGCTGTAGGAACTTCAGCTTCTGGCGCGGTTGGGACCGCTACAAACGGAAGTGTAACAGTATCTCCTGCAGGTATTAATGGCACAGGGCAAGCAGGTTCTGTATCTGTAACTGTAAATACTAATTTTGCTTCGCCTTCTGGTGTTTTGGGTACGGGTTATCCCGGCTCTACAACAGTTACTACAAACATATTTGCGGTGACAGTAGCCAGCGGAACGAATCCATATGGTACAGGTAATAAGTTTTATTTAGACGGCGCGGTAAGCCCGACAATTAATATTGCAGAGGGTTCTACTTTTCGATTCGATCAATCTGCAAGTTCTAATAGTAGCCACCCATTGAGGTTTAGCACTACAGCTAATGGTACGCATGCAGGGGGGAGCGAATACACGACAGGCGTAACAACATCAGGAACTGCGGGACAGGCTGGTGCATATGTTCAGATAACTGTCGCAAATTCTGCACCAACTCTCTATTATTACTGCAGCAACCATAGCGGTATGGGCGGGACGGCGAACACACCATGAGGGTAAGCCAATGAATTATACAGAATTAACGTCTGCTATAAAAGAATATACAGAAAATGAAGAAACAACATTTGTTTCTTTAATACCTACGTTTATTCAACAGGCAGAACAGCGAATATTTAGAACCGTAACTATTCCTGAAGTAAGATCAAACAGCACAGGCACACTTACGCAAGGCAATCAATATTTGCAAAGACCAGATGATTTTTTAGCTGTTTTTTCTTTGGCAATTATTGACCCTACAACCGCAGCTTACACCTACTTGCTTGAAAAAGATGTTAATTTTATGCGTGAGGCGTTTCCTGTAGCTGCTACACAAGGCGTTCCAAAGTATTATGGACAGTTTGACGGTGATGCTATTGCCGCGAATACATTTGGTCATTTCATTGTAGGCCCAACACCTAACGCGACATATACTGTTGAACTGCATTACTATTTCTTGCCTAAGTCTATAGTAACCACAAACACATCATGGCTTGGTGAAAATGCTGAATCTGTTTTATTGTATGGTTCATTAGTTGAAGCATACAATTTTATGAAAGGCGAAGCTGATATTATGCAACAATATAAAGAAAGATATGAAACAGCGTTGCGTGAGCTTTCTATTATTGATGCAGCGAACAAGGGAGATAGTTACAGAAGATGAACATGCCGTTTGAAATGTCTGTTGGTAGTGTTGGGGTTAAAACTACTAACAATCGAGGCTTTACCCCTGAAGAGGTCGCGGAATTATGCGTTGATAGGTTAATGATCGTATCAAATGACGCGCCACCTGCGATTAGAGATCAAGCCTTGGCTCACAAGGAACGTATGAAGGCTGTAATCGCAGTCTACATGAAACAGGCTATCCAAAGCGATAGAACTACTGTATATAATGCAATCAGTGATGCTGGTCATAAAAAACTAGCTGAATATATAAGGAAAATGTAAATGGCATTCTCAGGAAACTTCATGTGTACCTCGTTCAAAAAAGAACTAATGGAAGGTGTGCATAACTTTAAGTCTTCAGGTGGAAGCACCTTTAACCTAGCTATGTATACAAATAGTGCAAGTTTCAATGCGGCTACCACTGCGTATACTTCTGGAAACGAAGTTAGCGGGACAAACTACACCGCTAAAGGTGTTGCTTTAACTAGGATAGACCCAGCATCTTCGGGAACAACTGCTTTTACTCAGTTTAGTAATGCTGTGTTTAGCAATGTTACACTTACAGCAGTTCGCGGCGCATTGGTCTTTAACGACACAGCTTCAGGCGATCCAACGGTGTGTGTACTAGACTTTGGCGGGGATAAAGCTGCAAGTGCGGGTGATTTTACTGTAGTTATGCCCACTAACAATTCAAGCAACGCCCTTATTCGTATCGCCTAATTGGGGGATAACCCATGCCACTTCCTTATTCTGGCTGGGGCCGAGGTGGTTGGGGTTCTGGCTCTTGGAATAGCCTATCTGTAGGCGTATCCGTTACAGGTGTAGCGGGTACTGCTTCTGTTGGCAGTGTAACAACTACTAGCGGCGTAACACAGCCCGTAACGGGGATAGCCGCTACGGGTTCGGTTGGTAGCGTAACTACCACTAGCGCAGCAAATATTTCTGTTACAGGGGTTTCAGCAACAGCAAGTGTTGGCTCTGTAACAACGACAGGTGCTGCGAATACAACAGCGACAGGTTTATCATCTACGGGAAGTGTTGGAAGCGTAACTGTTACTGGTATTGGTAACATTTCAGCCAGCGCAGTAGTAGCTACAGGGTCAGTTGGCACCACGCATACTGTATCAGGAGATGCGAATGTTCCTGTTACGGGAGTATCATCTACAGGCGCTGTTGGTTCTTCTACTGTTTCTGGCGATGCAAACTTTACTGTAACAGGGGTTTCTGGCACAGGCGCTGTTGGAACTACCTTTACAGGTCTTTCAGCAAACATACCCGTTACAGGAGTTGTGGGATCAACTGCTTTAGATTCCGTAGCTATAGACGCAGATGCAAATGCCCACCCAGTAGGCATAAACTCTATAGGGTCTGTTGGTTCTGCCACCGTTTCTAGCGATGTTAACGTTTCCGCTTCTGGTGTTTCTGGTACGTCTGCTATAGGGACGGTAGACGCTAGAGTTGGGAAGAATGTTTCTGTAGCAGGTGTATCTGCGACAGGCAGTGTTGGCACTGTAAGCCTTGAGTTTGACAATAACATTTCTGTTTCTGGTGTTGTAGGAACAGGTAACGTTGGCAACATCCCGCAAACAACAAGTTCTGTTGTTCAAAATGTTACAGGCGTATTCGGAACTGCATCTGTTGGTAGTGCGACCACAACTAGTGGAGTAACGCAGCCTGTAACGGGTCTGTCAGCAACAGGCGGTGTTGGCTCTGTAGGTTTAACATTATCAGCAAACATTCCCGCGTCAGGTATAGGAGCCGTTGGTAGCGTAGGTTCTACAACAGTAGACGCCAACACAAATCAATCTGTAACAGGTGTGTTGGGAACGGGCAGTGTGGGTTCTGTCAGCGTTGAAGCTGATGGTCAGGCTTCCGCGACAGGTGTATCATCTACAGGTTCTTTAGGGGCTGTAACAATAAAATTCGGTGCATCTGTTGCTGCGACAGGTGTTAGTGGTTCGTCTGGTGTTGGAAGCGTAACAACCAAAGTAGATGCGAATATATCTGCTACAGGCGTTGCAGGAACAGGCGCAGTTGGGGACGTAATTGTCAACATACCTATCGACGTATCCGTTACAGGCGTGTCAGCTACAGGAAGCGTTGGGTCTGTTACTGTAGCGTTTGGTTATGCGGTTACAGGCGTATCAGCATCAGGGCGTGATCCGTTCCCTGTTTCAATAGGAATAGGTCAGTATGTATACCCAGAAGGTGTTTCCGCTACTATGGAGTTGGGAACAGCATTTGTTTGGAATAATATAACGCCTATACATAACGCAAACTGGACCCCAATAACCCCAGCCCCGCCGGGAGATTGGACACAAATATCTCCTAGTTCTTCACCAAATTGGAAAAAGATTGCGTCTTAATGATATGCGCGATATAAATATGTCAGCTTACAGTGTTTAGGAAACTTACATGGCTAGTGTTTACACAAACGATCTAAGATTAGAAGAGATAGGAACTGGTGAACAATCAGGCTCTTGGGGTGCGACAACCAACACTAACTTAGAATTAATCGCTGAAGCATTTAGTTACGGCACTGAAGCCATAACAACAAATGCAAACACACATGCAACTACTATTGCAGATGGAGCAACAGACCCCGGACGATCTTTGTATTTAAAATACACAGGCGCTTTGGATTCAGATTGCACAATTACTATTGGCCCAAACACTGTCAATAAAATGTGGTTTATAGAAAACGCTACTACCGATAGTGGTTCTTCAGGTCCGTACAACATTATCATTAAGCAAGGCACTGGCAACACAATTACAATACCAAACAGTCAAGTTAAGGCTGTTTTTTCTGATGGAGCGGGTTCTGGCGCAGCCATGACTGACGCCTTTACAGACTTGAGCGTCCCAAGTTTGTTTGTAGCGGGGGCCGCAGCGCCTTCAATTGGTGACGTTTTGGCATTAAGCATAGCGTTAGGATAAACGATGGCTAATACATTCAAGAGTTATTTGGCAAGTGCAACGGGAACCTCTGCGGCTACTGTACGCACAGTGCCGTCAAGCACACAGACGGTTGCGGTGGGTATTAACCTCGCTAACATTCTCACAAGCCAGATTAAAGTCAGTGCCTACATTACCAGAAGCGGCACAGATTATTACATTGTTAAAAACGCACCGATACCCGCGCAAGGGGCGCTGTCTGTGCTGGATGGGAAAATTATCTTAGAAGCTGCTGATGTTGTTAAAGTAATATCAGACACGGCAAGCAGCGTAGATACTGTATTATCGGTCTTGGAGATCACCTAATGGCTGGATATATCGGCACGGGCGCAGTCCCGCAGGCTACACAGAAACGTGATTCATTTACGGCAACGGCTGGGCAAACCAGCTTTCCCACAAGTGGATATACACCCGGATTTGTAGATGTTTATATGAACGGTGTAAAACTTGCACCTGCCGATTTTACCGCGACCAACAGCTCAGACGTTGTGCTGGCGGTTGCTGCGGTTGCTAACGACACGTTAGAGATTATTTCTTATAGCACATTTGAAGTATCAGCACAGACATTTACGGGTGACGTTACTGCAAGCGGCGGAACATTCTTGCCCACGGGCGATACGTCTGCGGGTGATGCCGCCGCTATGGGCTATGCTGCGGCGGATGGTTTGGTGCTTACAGGTCAGGGTTCTACATCAGACGTAACTATTAAGAACGATGCAGACGCTACAGTAATGTCGATACCAACAGGTACAACGGGCGTGACGTTTGCGGGTACTCCTACGTTTCCTGATGGCAGTATAAACATTGCTGATCTGGATATTGATGGCGGTACTGACATTGGAGCAGCGTTGGTCGATGCTGACTTAATGGTTGTTGATGATGGTGCGGGTGGGACCAATCGAAAAGCTACCATGTCTAGGCTTGCTACCTATATGGGTACTAAGATCGGTGGGGGTACGGAGTTTATTTCATCTACTGGTGAAATGTCAAATGTTGCTGCTGCTAGTTTTACAGGTTTTGACTCAAGTAAGTATGATGATTATGTATTTCGCTTTAATTATGTACGGCCTGTTTCAGATAATCAAAAATTGTTTGGTCATGCAAGTACAAATGGTGGTAGCAGTTATGATGAAACTAACGGTAATTATCACTTTAATGGCTTAACAGATACAACAGGTTTTAATATTAATCACCAAAGTGGTGCAGGAGATGATACAAACGAATATGGCATTGTAGGAGAACTTAGATTATTCAAACCTCATGCTAGTACATATACGACTGCATATGCGGCAACAGTTGTTTGGAGCATGGGCGGCTATCTATACAGAGGCGCTGATGGTGATTACCGTGGTTCAGGCTATCTTTTTACAACTGAGGTAAATGCAATTCAATTTAAATTTGGCAGCGGAAATATACTTTCAGGAGAGATTAGTATGTTCGGAATAGTAAACTCATAACACAACAACAAAGGAAAAGCAGAAATGCCCCGCTACCATAATATAAACGGAGAAATGGTGCAGTTCACTGCCCAAGAAGAAACTGCCCGTGATGCAGAAGAAGCGGCATGGGCTGCGGGGGCCAACACCCGTGCAGCGGCGTCTGTGCGCGAAGACCGCGACAAGAGATTAGCAGAATGCGATTGGATGGCTAATTCTGACGTAACAATGGCAAGCGCGTGGACAACGTACAGACAAGGGTTGCGTGATGTACCAGCACAGTCTGGGTTTCCAAACAGCGTCACATGGCCCACTAAGCCTACTTAGGAGATTATAAGATGGCAGGATATATCGGCAGCAAAGGCTCTGGAATTATCTCAGGTATTGATGCGTCTATAGCGGACCTCAACCTGACGGATAAGGCTTCAGCCAACGGCACCACAGAAGCCAATAAAGTTCTTACTGCTGACGGTAATAAGGACGTTACTGCGATCCGCAACTTGACTGCTACAGGCACTGTTACACGCGCCCTGACACGCGGCTCTATTGATGTTGGCAATAGTTCTGGTGTGTCTACGCCTCTGGCTATCGGCGGTGCAAATACACTGCTTCAATCCGATGGAACAGATGCGTCTTGGGCTACTGTTTCTGGATCAGATAGCAGGCAAGAATTTGTAGCAGATGGGACGGTTGGTGCAAGGGCAGGAGTTTTTCTAACTGTAGCTGGTAAGGTGTCTGCAAGCCCAGCTTATTTATTATCTGATTATGACCAAATATCCGATTTGGGAACTGTGCGGAACCTCCAAGCCAGTGCTGCCTACAGCGGGGCCAGCGGTTGTACTGCTTTTTCTACACAAGACAACAAAATTGTTAGTGTAATGAAAAATATAGTTTATAGCACTGCTATAAATATGCAATATATGGTAAGCACGTTGGCAGCAGATGGCACGTTATCTCACGGCTCCCTTTTAGACTTCAATACTAGCAGCTTCCCATATATAACCGCTATTAACATGAAATATAATGCCGCTATAAACAGATTTATCTGTTGGGGCGGAAACGGCTACGGTCCCGGAGTGTCGGGCGTTGCCAATACTCAACAATTCATTGCTATAGGAACGCTAAACGCAAGTAACAATACCGTTGCTTGGACTTTTTCTAATGTTACCAGCGTTGGTTATTATTCAGGCTCATATTCTAGTATACCCTACTCTACAAGATCGTGTAGTTTTAACTATTGTCCTTTTGATGTTGCTACTGATGGGAGCCATATGGCTACTATAGCACAAGGCTATTTTGACAACAATGGAAGCGCCCTACAGACCAGCATGAGAGCTTTTTCTATAAATGCGTCAAACAACACTGCCTCTGGTGGCTCTTGGGTAACTATGAAACACGCCAACAGTAATGTAATCGCAAACTATAACGGCCCTTACAATGTAACTTGGCACAATGGCACTTCACAATACATCCTTCAGGTTTATGGGGGAAATGTATACGGCATAAACACAAGCACTTATGCTGCGTATAACAATACAACCGTTTTTTGGTTAGCAACAGTGAGCGGCAACACTATCTCTCAAGTCACTACAAGCAGTATGCTTAAAACTGACGGTAGCGGACTTAGTAGTGGTTATAGTGCGCCACAGAATAAGGATATAGTATGGGTTGCGACTGATAATGCTAATGTTTTATGGGGCATTAGTGGGACTATGGATTACACTAACGGCATAGTTCTGCACAGAGTTACAATAGGTAGTGGTAGTCTTAGTTCATACAGCCGATCTGACGTAATTAATCTTAAAGACTCACAGTTTGGCAATATTAGCATTGTTGGCGATGGAATCGCTAGTTGCAATACAGTAAATCCACTTCCTGTAAATGGTGGAACCTCATCCCCTAAGTGGCTTTTAAATTTTTTAAACACTAACATTAGTGCTACGGGTTTATTAAGTACGGCTAAATGGTCTGCGGAAATTACATACGACAGCTCCACACTTGGCAGTGTTACTTATTCGGAGGGGAATGGAGTACCTAGTCAACCATTTGATGCCCCCGGTGTTACCCAATACTATCCTTCGGGGGGTAATTGTTGGGCCTATGATTCTAACAGGAATCAGGCTGTTGGAATTGGAACAACCACCACTTCTGATGGCACATCCACACAGAAGTACATTACGGCTGTTGCGGTAAAAACAGGGGATAAAGGTTCTCTTAATAACGTCATTGGTCTTAACGATAGTTCATCTAGCGTGTCAGATGGCAATACAGTGACAACGGCAATGATGGGTAGTGTAGTGTCTGGATTTAGCGGTTTGGGGATAGGTAGCGAACTACTATCTTCTAACGGATCAACAGTCGGAAGAGCTATTTCCGCGACTAAAGTTTTTGTAACTGCTGATGGAAGCGGTGGGGGATAAGAAAATGTATATTCCAGAAAATTTACCTGTATTTACTGCGTGGTATTCTGTTGCCGATATTCCCAATAAGCCGCCGCAGGAACCAGAGTCTTCGATGTATGCTTTTCAAGTTTGGCGTAACTTAAAACTGTGTGAAAGTGATTTTATGGCTTTAGGCGATACGTCAACAATGTCTACGGATTGGGCAACATATCGACAGGCTTTGCGTGATTTACCCTCTAATGAAAATTATCCTGCAAACTTACTTGACCCAACATTTGTACCGCTAGACCCTAACGGAGAATAACTATGACCAAAGCCAGAGATTTAGCAGGGTTCTCGACGGGTTCGATTACCAACACCACGGCTGACGGCCTTATCCTAAAAGGCGATGGTAGCAGCACAGACGTTGTAATTAAAAACGGCGCTGACGCTACGGTGGCATCAGTCGCAGATGGTACAGTAAATATTGCTGCTGCGGGTTCCATAACAGCTACAGGCGCGTCTGTGGGCGCGTTGGCTAGGGGCGCTATACAAGTAGGCAACTCGTCAGGTGTGGCCGCAGCGTTGGCTAAAGGTACGTCAGGCTATGTTTTAACCGCAGGTGCTAATGACCTATCTTGGGCTGAAGGTGGCGGCGGCGGGACAGAATTTATTGTTTCATCTGGCGCTATTTCAAACGCATCAAGCGTAGCTTTTACAGCTTTTGATTCAAGTAAATACGATCACTATGTTTTTTGGTTTCAGAATTTTCAATGTAACAATAACGGGGGTGAAATTAGAGTGCAAACAAGCACTGATGGCGGTAGTAATTATGCTACATCAAATGGCGATTATCATTCTGGTGGAAACACCGACAGAGAGGGCATGATGTTGTTAGGCCCCTTTGGTGTTAGCATTATAGCAGGGAACCCCGGATTTAACGGACGGTTTGAATTATACAATCCTCATGCCGCAACTGTTACCTATGGAGCTAGTTTTGGGGTCAGCCCAAGCACTTCGGGGGCCGATTACGCAGAGAATGTTCACAATAGGAGTGACTCCGTTGGGGTGAGGGTGGCTGCGGAAGATGTTGATGCGGTCAGGTTTATTCCTCAAAGTGGAAGTATTACCAGCGGTGAAGTCGTTATGTACGGAATTAAAAACTCATAGAATATACCGTGTAGCCAGATGGTATTAAATATTGTAAAGTGCCTGAAAGAACTGGCTAAATCGAAGGTGTTCTATGGCGTTAAGCAAGCTAAAATTTAGGTCAGGAGTCAATAAAGAAACTACATCTTACAGCAATGAAGGTGGTTGGTTCGATGGTGATAAAGTACGTTTTCGTGCTGGATTTCCAGAAAAAATTGGTGGTTGGGTAAAAAGGTCAAACGAAGCGTTTATAGGCACATGTAGGTCTTTGCACTCTTGGGTCGCACTTGATGGCACTAAATTATTAGGCATAGGAACCAACAGAAAGTTTTACATAAATAACGGTGAAACATTCTATGACATTACACCTATAGACAGAACAGATACGCTTACAAACCCGTTTACTGCCAGAAGCACAACGCTTCACAACACGCAAGTTTTACCAACTGATACAGTTATTCGTCTTACAAATAACTCAGCAGCAACAGCATTTGCGCCTTCTGGAAAAATTAAAATAGGTTCCGAAGTTATAACCTATACAGGAACGTCCGCTGACACTCTTACAGGCTGCTCTAGGGGGCAAGATGGAACCACAGCAGCAACGCATGCGGGTAACGCATCTGTTTCTAGCTGTACGTTTAAAGTCACAGATGCAGACCACTTGGCTTCACCCGGAGATTTTGTAATATTTTCCAACGCAACTTCTTTAGGCGGTAACATTGTAGCCAATGTTTTAAATCAAGAATATGAAATAACGGCGGTTATAGATGGCAGTAACTACCAAGTTGAGGCCAGAACAGTATCTACAATACAATCTATTACTGTTTCTGGCGGCTTAAACCCTACAAACGTTTATTCTACGTCCTCGGATACAAACGGCGGCGGAACTGTAACCGCAACATATCTTTTAACTTCTGGCCTGGACACTTCTGTATTTGGTACTGGCTGGGGGGCGGGTAGTTGGAGTCGCGGAACTTGGGACTCATCTGCTAGTATTAGTGCTGCGGGGCAGGCGTTGGGAAGTTGGACGCAAGACAACTTTGGTCAAAGTCTTCTTATAAACGCACATAATGGAAATATTTATTATTGGGATTACACCTCTGGCTTTACATCAAGAGCGGTCCCTTTATCTAGTTTGGCAGGCACAGATGGCTTCGCGCCAACTGTAGCAAAGCAAGTTATGGTTTCAGATCAAGCTGCGCACACAATAGTATTTGGCTGCGATCCCGAAACCAGTATTGGAACTCAAGACCCAATGTTGATTAGATTTAGTTCTGTTGTGAATAGCAGGGCTGAAAGTCTGATTGTTTGGAAAACAGAAGAAACAAATTCTGCGGGAGATTTAGTGCTAGGTTCTGGCTCTGAAATAGTAACTGCCGTTGAAACAAAACAACAAATTATTGTTTTAACAGATACGTCTATTTATTCTCTGCAATTTTTAGGACCGCCACTTACTTATGGCGTAAATATGGTTTCAAGCAATATCACTGTTGCTGGTTCTTTCTCGACTGTTAGCATTGAAGATTCAGTGTTTTGGATGGGGCTATCAGAGTTTTATGTTTATGATGGTGGGGTTAAGGTAATACCATGTTCTGTTAAAGATTACGTGTTTAATGATTTTAATGATGCTCAACGTGAAAAGGTTTGTGCAGGATCAAATACTGCCTTTACAGAAGTTTGGTGGTTTTATCCTTCATCAACAAGTCCAGATAACGACAGATATGTTGTGTATAATTATGGTCAAAACATCTGGTATTTTGGCAATCTAAGCCGAACATTTTGGCAGGATAGAGGTATTGATTCTAACCCAACAGCCGCTGGCGGTGATAACTACCTTTATACACATGAGTTCGGGTTTGATGATGGTAGCACTAATCCTGTTAGTCCAATTATTTCACACATTGAAAGCAGTCAAATGACTATAGGTGAGGGCGACAAGTTTGTATTTATCAGCAAGATCATACCAGACTTAACGTTTAGAAATTCTAGTGAAGCTACGCCAACAGCCGTTATGACAGTACAGGCTAGAAACTTTCCCGGTGGTCCGTATCTGCAGTCCAACAGTAAAAACGTAACTAAAGAAGTTTCTACCACTGTGGAAGAGTTCACAGATCAGCTTTACGTTAGAATACGTGGACGAAGTTTTGCGTTTAAAATACAATCGTCAAATTTAGGTGAAACATGGAGACTAGGAACGCCGCGTGTTGAAATAAGACCAGATGGCAGAAGATAAATGTCAAGAAATTTAGCCAAACCTTTCTTTGGAAAGCCGCCAACTGAGTATTCTATAGCTTATATGGATAGCTTGGTACGTTCATTTGCTCTGTATATTCAGCAAATGCAAAATCCCGGCGCTGGTAGAAATACCACACAAGTTTTTACGAACTTGCCGAACAATGATTCGGGTTTAGAAGATGGCACTGTTTTTGTTGTAGATGGTGTTTTAAGGGTTCCTGTTGCTCATCAGCCTTATGCTGCTGGTGTATTGGGAACGGGGCAAGTTGGTACGGTAACGGTGACAGCATGACAGATGAACGAACATTACAATCTGCACATAGCAGAATAGACAAGTTGGAAAAAGATATGGTTGCGCTGCAAACAGAAGTCAGAATCCAGTTTAAAGAATTATTTGTTCGGGTTAAGAGACTTGAAACAACGCTAATGGCAGCGTCAGGCGCTATCATGTTAATGCTTGTGACCATACTTATAAAAATGGGTTAGGAGCTTTGTTTTGCAATGATAGACCCTGTAACAGCATTTGCCACAGCTAACGCCGCCTTTAAGGGCGTTAAAATGTTGGTTGGCGCAGGTCGTGAAATGCAGGACGTTAGCAAACAGTTAGGAATGTGGTACGGCGCAGTCGCAGATATTACACGCGCTGAGTCCCAACGTAAAAACCCCACTTGGCTAGACAAAAAAACACATGGTACTGAAAATATAGAAAAGGAAGCAATGGACATTATTGTCCGCAAGAAAACATTAATTGAAAAGGAAAAAGAAATTAAATTTATGTTAGATTATCGTTTTGGATTAGGCACTTACGACGAAATGCTAGGTATGCGTAGACAAATACGAAAAGAACGGGAAGATACCATATATGCAGCTATGGAAGCTAAACGCCAACTCGCAAACAATGCAGCCATAGCAGGACTGTCTTTAGGCATAATTAGTGTTCTTGGTGGCGGCATGTATTTAATTGTCCTAGCGACCCAATAATGGATAGCTGGGTTTTATATTTTCTTATTGTTTTTATAAATGGCGATTCATTTGTGTTAGAAAACAATCAACGCTTTGAAACAAAAGATGAATGTTTAATAGAAGGTATGCAAAAAGGAAGTTCTATTGTAGAAAACATAATAATAATGTCGGGAATACCCGCTTCAGGGCAATTCACTTGTCGTAAAGTTGGGGTAGATACATGATGTTAATTGCATCTGCAATTGTAGCTGGTTTAGCTAGTCCTGATTTTGTAACTTGCCAATTGGCTAAACGCACTAAAATACAGGATGAAATGGTTTGTATTTACAAAGGACCAAACAATACGATAGGTTATCACTATCCGAGTTTTAGTTTTAAGGAATGTCCAAGACAGTTTCAATGCCGATACTCACCCGATACTAAGCGGCGTCCGACTGTTAAGGAAATAATGGAAGGCTTGCAAGGGGGCTTTGAATGACAAACGCTTTTGAGAAAATACTAGAATACAAAATTTTACCGCGTTTTATGATGTTCACCATGACGATAGTTTATGTTCGGTGCATTGAGTGGGCGCTTACACAACCCGATTTGTCTACACAGCAGGCAAGTCTAATTTCTGTTGTCACAGGCGCTATGACAGGCGCATTTGCCGTATGGTTGGGGTCAGAGAAATGATAACACTATTAGGTAGCTTATTAGGATTTGGCAGTTCATTTTTGCCAGAGGTTCTAAATTACTTCAAGGCAAACCAAGCGCAAAAGCACCGCATGGAAATGATGCACCTTGAAACAGAACTAGCGCAAAAACGTTCTGAGATGAAGCTGGTTGAGTTAGATAAACAAGCTGACATTGAAGAAACGAAAGGGTTGTATTTACATGACAGTTCTATCGACGCTGGAAGTTTTATCAACGCCTTGCGTGGGTCCGTTCGGCCCGTTATCACTTATATGTTTTTTGCTTTATTCATTGCCACAAAAGTCGTGATTATGGTGAAGGTCACACAAGCTGGCGGTGATTGGATGCAAGCGGTTGAACTTATGTGGGATACAGAAACGGCTGGATTGATGAGCGCAGTGTTAGCCTTCTGGTTTGGCAATCGGGCTATATCTAAGTACGCGGGGAAATAAATGCCTAAAATCCAAAAAATTAGATGTTTATCCCGTGGATGGGAAAAACGATTAAAAAAGGCTTACAAGGCCAAAGTTCGACAATCAAGACGCAAGGAATGTAAAAATGGGATACAAGCTGAGTAAACGAAGTCTGTCTAGGCTGGAAGGCGTAGATGAAAGACTAATCGGTGTTGTTAAATACGCTATTGGCGTTACGAAGCAAGACTTTAGTGTAATCTGCGGGTTGAGAACAATAGAAGAACAACGTGCTTTAGTTGCGAAAGGGGCTTCGCAAACCATGAAGTCAAAACACATTGACGGTAACGCTGTTGATCTTATGGCTTACTGCGATGGCGGCAGATGGGAACTCAACCTATATGATGAAATTGCAGACGCCATGAAAGAAGGCGCAGAGGCTGTGGGCGCAAAGCTGCGCTGGGGCGCTGCGTGGACGATAGATGACCTTGGAGCGTGGGAAGGTAGCGCAGAGAATGCTATGAACAGTTACATAGACATAAGGCGCTCACAGGGGCGCAGACCGTTCATTGACGCGCCACACTTTGAGTTAATGCTGTGATATGCACGTATTCGTTCTTATGGTCTATCTGGGCTATGGGGATGACCGAATCTTGTTGAGTGAAGATATGTATTTCCACCGCGTTGACTTCTGTAACAAGGTGGCAAGTGAAGTCGTTAAAAGGTACAGTACGCACGGAATAGAAGTAGAAGACAGGGTTGTTGCTTACTGTGTGCCAAAATATCTAAATCAGGCTCCTGAAAATGTTTACTAACCCGAACAATTTAGTTTTTTTAAAAAAAACAATAACCCCTACAAATGTTCGGGTTTGTATGCTAGAAAAGCAAACAACTGAGGTTACGACATGATGAACAGCATGCAGAACATGGGCAGATACGGCGATACACGCATGGCGCATGTGGCTCCCGGCGAAATGGTTGTGCCGCGTCAGGTTATGCAGAACAACCCTCAGATGGCACAAGGCATTGCATCTGCAATTAGGTCAGAGGGCGTTGACCCTAGACGCTATATGGTTGGTACACCGCAGAATAGTATAAACCCGAACACAGGTCAGCCAGAGTTTTTCTTACCGCAGTTAGCTGCTTTCGCTGGAAAAGCTCTTGCTAGTAACGCTGTCAAAGGCGCGTTGACTTCTTTGGCAGTGCGTAAGTTGCAAGGTAAGAAGGCTGGACTGCGCGAGGCTTTGATCGGTGGCATTCTAGGCGAAGGCATAGGCGGCGCTATGGGTAAGGGTACATCCATATCTAGCCTGTTTGGTGGCGTGGGTGGCGGAACGTCTATGGCGTCTGAAGCAGCGGGAGATTTAGCTGCTGAAGGACTTAGAAAACAGGAAGCTGTTAACGCTTTAACCAAAAGTGCAGGCAGAGCAGCCACGGATCGTGGATTCACCCCCGCGAAAGAACTTGTTCAAACAGCCGCACGGCGCAGCGTAGACCCTGTTAAAACCGTACCGCAACGTGTGTTTAAAGAAGACCTAATGGGCATTGGCGAGTTGGGATCGTCTGTATTTCCAAGCCTAAAGGACGAAGGCAACATCCTTGGCAAGCTGTTAAATACCAAAGCAGGTGAAGCACTGGCGTTTGGTCTAGGTGCAGAGCTACTAGCAAAAATACAAGGTGACGATGATGAAGACGATGGACGCGCTGAAATAATCGCAAGAGCCAATCGTCCATTTGGATTTGGCAGTCCAACATCCATCAACACCATGAGGACATTAGCTGACGGCGGTGAAACAACGCCTGATTACTTCCCGCGTAGAAACGGCGGTATAATGCCAAGCGAAGGCTCTGGCACAAAAGACGATGTACCCGCTATGCTAATGGCTGGTGAGTTCGTA
>Ga0098046_1000370_pt1 | contig 16491 bp, 12 predicted proteins | sample 11BtaG_FD_77067 | JGI IMG/M metagenome (GOLD analysis project Ga0098046, IMG submission 77067) | Marine viral communities from the Subarctic Pacific Ocean - 11B_ETSP_OMZ_AT15265_CsCl metaG | ecosystem: Environmental > Aquatic > Marine > Oceanic | place: Pacific Ocean | collected 2015-01-16
CAATAAATTATATGTATTCATTAGATAGACTAGGCTTACAAGCAGGTGGGGATTACCAAGTCTATCTTCAAGATGGTAAGTTATATCCGGCAACTGATAACAATGTAGATTTAGGAACTTCATCTCTCAAGTTCAAAAACTCATACTTTGGATTAGTTGATGCTGAAAACTTCAAAGTAAATGGCGGTCAAGGTTCTGACGGTCAAGTTCTAACTTCAACAGGTTCAGGAGTTGCATGGGAAGATGCCGCAAGTGGTACTACCGGATATACATATACAGATACAGCAGGTTCAGAACAATTCTTAATTTCGGATAATAGCGATACATCATTATTGAAAATTATTCAAACAGGAACAGGTGATGCTTTAGAAGTTCACGATGAAGCGTCAGATACAACGGTATTCAAAGTTGACCAATCGGGTCATGTTCAAATAGGAACTACAAGCGAAACTATTGGTGCATTAAGAGTTAAAGGTTATCAAGGCAGTAACACTATTAGTAGTGTTTCGACTAATAGAATAGCAAGATTTGAAGATGGTGTATCAGGTAATTTAGAAATAGCAAGTAATCCGTCTAACGGTGATTTATATGTTGGGAATGGGGGTGGTGGTAATGACCTTATTCTATTCACTAGAAGGCAGACAGTCGGGTATGCAAATTATGAAAATCTAAGATTAACGTCAGATGGTGAAATAGGTATTGAAGGTTCAAACTTCGGTACTTCCGGTCAAGTTTTAACATCAGGTGGAAGTGGTGCGGCTGTTTCATGGACAACAGTTAGTGGCGGAATATCCAATGTTGTTGAAGATACATCGCCACAATTAGGTGGTGATTTAGATGTTAATGGTAATCAAATCCTTCTTGGTACTAGTTATTCAACTACCCCGTCTTTGAGTTTTACAGGAGATACAGATACAGGTATTACTCATAATGGTGGTAATGGTTTTTCATTCATTCATGGTGGCTCTGTTAAGACTACTTTCGCAAGCACAGGTTTGAAGATAAATAGTTCAACATATAAGATTCATGCTGATGGTTCAGATAAACTAAATATTTGGGGCGGTCACGATGGAAGTGCGGCAGTTAGAATTAACGATAATTATGATTTACCAATAACAGATGGTTCTGCAAATCAAGTCATTCAAACTAATGGAAGTGGAACTCTAAGTTTCGCTACTATTAGTGCGGGTGGCGCTACTGCTATTGATGGATTATCAGATGCAATTACAACTGCTACTTCTAACATAGGTTTAGGTAGTGGTGCTTTAGATTCTTTAACTGCTTCAAGCGGTAATTACAACGTAGCATTAGGAATTAATGCCGGTACTGCAATCACTACCGGAGATAACTCAGTTGCTATTGGATATAACGCTCTAAAAACAGCAACTACACAAAACGAAGCAACTGCTATTGGATATTTAGCGGGAGAAGATTTAGCGGGTGGTGTCTTTGGTTCAACTGCTATGGGTGTTAGAAGTCTTAGCAACTTCACAACAGGTTGGGGAAATACAGGTATTGGACATGATGCTTTGTGGTCAGAAAATGGTGCTGGAACAGGGTCGCAAAATACTGCAATTGGATATCAAGCCATGAAAGGTGCAGTAGGAGGTGGAGTTGGCATTACGGGAAGTTTCAACGTAGGTCTTGGTTCTCATGCTAATAGCAGAATAGCAAATGGAACTGCAAATGTAGCAGTAGGACATCAAGCAAATAACAACATAAGTTCGGGGTCATATAACATAGGAATTGGAATGAGGGCAAACCAATTTATTACAACAGGTAATCGGAATATCGCCATAGGCCATGAGGCTTTGAATGGATTCGATACAGAAAGCGATAATATCGCAATTGGTTATGATGCTTTAGGTGGTGCTGTTGCAGGTGCAGAATACACAGTAGCAATTGGGAATTACACGCTTGATGCTTTAACATCGGGAGATAACAACACAGCAGTAGGCTATAATTCTGGAACAGCATTAACCACAGGAAACCATAACACTTCAATAGGTTCTTACTCTTACTTTAGAGCAACGGATGGTACATATAATACTGTTATAGGACAAAACTCAGGTGGAGGTTTAAGGTCGGGTAGTTATAATATAGTAATGGGCTTTAATACAATGGGTCAAGTGAATAATGACGGAGACTACAACGTAGCAATAGGCACACACTCTATGAATGCCGCAACAGGTAATGACGTTAATTATAACACAGCAATAGGCACAAGTTCATTACAAAGTATTACATCAGGCGCGAAGAACATAGCATTAGGACAAACTGCCGGAAATAATATCACTAGCGGAGATTTTAACGTAGTAATTGGTGCAGCAGATGTAACAAGTGCAACAGGTGATAGTCAATTATCAATAAGTTCCGGTGATGGTGGAGTTACTTGGATAACAGGTAATTCATCGGGTGTAGTAGATTTCCCCAATGGGTTAACAAGCGGTGGTTCAGCAGTTGGTGGTGGCTCAGATACAGATAGTTCTGCATTCAAGTTTACGGCCAGCAGTAGAGTTCCGATGATGAATGGTATGGCCGGTAACATTTCAAACATATCAATGAATGGTTATTGGGCGAATGGTAATTTAGTTAGTTTTACAGAAAGTAAAACTCTAACTAACGCATGGATTTACATTAACTCCTTGTCAAGTGGCTCGGCTGATACCGGAGTAACTACTGCATTATATGAATTAGCAGATGGTGTATTAACAGATAGTAGTCCTAATGGCACATTAATTGCTACGGCTACTTGGGCGGCTTCAAAGTTTGTAACAGCATCGGGTTCAACAGGCTATAATTCAGAAAGTTGGGTAGCGGCAAGTGGTCAATCATTAACATTAGATAGTTCAAAATATTATGTTATCGTAACATCAAATTGGGCTAACAATCAACAAACTACTACACCATTTAATATCTTAGCATGGACTTCAACATCATTACCTAACATTTCAGGTTCGGGTGGAAACGTAGGTGTTTCTAATGGGTTTGCTTTGTGGGTTAATGGTTCAACTTCCCCCGCAACATCGGTTTCGTTTAGTAATTCGGGTAGCGGGGCGAAATCAGCAATATGGAGTTCATTCACATGATTAGATTAACTACACTATATAGAACAGAAAATGGAATACCTTATGATGTCTCATGGGAGACTTTCAGGGAATCAAGAAACCTTGCACTTTTAGCAACTGATGTTCATATGTTAGCAGATAAATATAATGCTTTGACAACAGAACAACAAACATCAATCACTGCATTTAGAAAATGGTTGAGGGATGCAACAGAAAATTATAGTTCAGCAAATGATGCTGTTGATAATTGGCCTCAACCCGAAAGTTGGTTTTAGAAAATCTTTATTAAACTCTTATATGGTGGGAATAATATGGCTTTAACCGTAAATGTAGAGACAGGATTTGGATTAACTTGTGCAGAAGCACACGTAGTAATTAGAGAGTTTAGAATGGAAAAAGAAGTTGCAGAAGATGGTAGTAAGTCTTTTACAATAACTTATGGTGGTTTAATCTATATGGATGCTACCAAATACACAGAAGGAAAATCAGCGATTACCGGATTTAATTATCAATTCCCACTAGATATAACAGATGGCGCAGACCAAGAAAACTTGCTAAAACAATGTTATCTTAACTTAAAAACACAAACACCCTTTACTAACGCAGTCGATGCTTAGGTATATCTATACGACACTACGTTGACTTAGTATCATGCGTGATGGTGCAGATGGTGTGTTAATAGTTATAGTAATTTTAAGTTTATTATTGGCGACCACAGGAACACCCTCAATAGAAGATTTTGAAAGAGACGGTATTATAAGTTGTAGAGAAGTAAGTGGTGAAATAATAGAAAAAGAAGCCCCCGTAACTATAATAGTAGAAGTTAATGATGAAGTCTCAAATCAAATAAATACTTATAATGTATATGTTTCACCCGAAGCCTACGCTAATTATAGTATAGGTGATACACACATAGAACAAATGTGTACCATAACAGATTATGAATACTATAAAGAAATAATTGATGCGTTGTTAGAAAGTGGAATACTAGGTTAGTAACTTCTTATAAGAGACAGGTATAATGTGTTAACATGGCTGACGGCGAAAGGGTAAAAAGACTAGGTAAAATTGTCTACATTCCACCCGATAAAGCGTATACCAACATAAACATTGAAGAGACACCCTTTGGCTTCAAGTTATATCGAGAGGGCGCGACTAGGCACTTTACAGTAATACCTACTTCCGCAGTCAAACAAATAATATACGATAGAGGCGAGTAATATGAATAACACGACAACAGAAAGGTGCATTAACGCACTTAATGAAACAATAGATTGCATACCGTTAGAATCTTCTTCTTTGTTTGATGACATAGAGGTTTTACTTCTTGCGGGCGCTGCACTACTAGGTATAGCAGCATGGGCTTACAAAAAATACCAAGTATTAAATGCAGACGGAAAAATAACTCTCGATGAGATTATAGATTCCATTGATGAGGTAAAAGACAAAGCCGAAGAAGCAAAAGAAGAGATTGAGAAAATAGAAAAAACTCTTGATTCTCACAATGTTGCTGAATTAAAAGAAATGCTAAAAGAAGCAGGTCTTTCAGTTAAAGGCAAAAAAGCAGACCTTGTGGCTCGATTAGAAGCACACATGGGTGAGGCTTAGTGGCCGATGCTGATGTTGTCTCAATAAGATTAGACAATTTAGAAGAGTCTGTAAAAAGACACGAAAGACTAATTGAACAATTGGTTCAATCCCAAGTAAGTATGCAAACAGGTCTTGCTAAAGTGGCTACCGAATTAGAGATAACTAATGGTCTTATAGGTACATACATGGGTAATATGCAAAAAATTATCTTTACCTTAATAGCAATTGTAGCAGGCGCTATGGGTATTTCCACACAGATGTGATAATATGAATCAAGAAGAATGGCATAGTTGGTGCAACGGCATTACTAATAGACTCACAAACCTTGAAAAGACACTTAACTCCTGTCATAAAACACAGAAGCGTATGCTTTTTAGTATTATATTAATTTTAACAGGGAGTTTAGGGTATGGTTTATTATTGCAGTTCTAGCGACGTTGGTATGCGTTTGGGATTAAATAGCGCACAGCGTACTCAAGCAGCATCTAAACTTACTCTTGCTATACGCAGGTCAACAATAGATATAGACCAATGTTTTAGAGATTATGGTAGGGATGTTCCTAGTAAATCAATAGCAGAAACTACTGCTAATGGGGCGGTAAGTGCAGGTGCTACTACTATGACATTAACTAGTGCCGCTTCTTTTACTACGACAGGTAATGGTAATATAGATGGAGATTCTTTTGTGTGGACAGGAAAAGACGCTAGCAACTCTAACATACTAACAGGTGTTAGTGGTATTAGTGCAGACCACGCCACAGGCGTTACTGTTCAATCGGGCGAGTTTGCTCACGTTCTTAGAGAAATATGTGCTGATATAGCAGCCGCTTACTACATGGAGGATGAAGGTACATTTCAAGAAAACTCTTTGCGTGGTGGAGTGTTGAGAGAAAGAGGTACATTTAACCTAACTAGACTAGCCCATTTGGGTAGTGTTGATTAGGTGAGGGTATGCAAGGATTTACAAAAGTACCTTATATTCATGCGGGATTTCCTAAAATAGATGCCGTAGGTAAGTTTAGGGCAAATGTTGTAAATGAGTTAGACCAACAACAAGTTGTATTAAATAGAGAAGTAAAAGATATGAAAGCATATATTGGAAAATCTAATATACAAACACCAAGTAATTCACTAAGAGTTAAAAAAAATAATAAAAGCCCTCTAAAGTTTGAGGCTTATTTAGACAAAAGCGGCTATACAAAATTAACAGATAATATTATTAAAGAGATAAAAAGAAAGATAGAGATTGCTATGGAAGAGGCTTTAGTTATTGCTAGTGTAAATACTACTGATGAAATTGTAAATATGCGTAGGGCATTTAAGGGGGAGTACAACCCTAGCGAAAGAACAGGTGGAGATTTGTATGACAAAGTAGGTAATTCTTTATGGTACGGGAGAAAACAAAGCGCAGGTGCAAATCAATTTATTTCATTTAACGCAGGCTCTTATGATGTTGGACAATCACATGAGCAAGAGCCTACGGGTGTTATAGGTAGCAGGGGCGCAAACTTAACTGAATTAACAGCCGAAGGAACAGGTAGTTTTAGGATAAACTCACATCCTTTAGGCGGAACAAAAAGATTAGTTAATCACTTAAAGAATGCAAGAGGTGGTTAGTATGAGTATAGCAACAAAAACACAGTATTGGAATAGTAGGATGACAGGTTCAGACCCTACTGCTTTAACAGGTACATTTAATGATAGTTGGTCGGCTAGTGGTAGCGGTTCAGCATCCGGTGGTGATTGGGTAGTTACTAACGGAACATACACAATTACTCCCGAAGCGGGTGGCTCTTACACATTAGTTGCTGCTTTTGAATATACTACTGCACCGGACTCCGGCGCTATTCTTATGTCTTTAGATAATGGTACACATAAAGTTGAGGTAAAATCAACAGGTAATAACTCATCATTAAGTTTGGTGGGGGCTAGTACAGTTACCATTACTGATTTAGACATTAAAAAAGAAGAAGAGAATCCTGTTACTTTAATCTTAAGACTAACTTTAGCAGCAGGAGGGGCGGCAAAACTATACACCCACGAAATAGTCAACGACTTTACCGGCGCAGTTGCCTATTATAGCATCACAGGCGCTTCAGGAAGCAGCGCAGCAGTCAAATGGGGTAATACTAGCGGCAGCGTAAAATGGGCGGCTATACACTACTCTAAGTTTGGTGCTTTTTCTCCCGAAGAATTACTAATATCTGACTTTGCACAAGATACTTTGGCTAGGATGGGTCTTGGGATAGTCCAACAACTAAAAGATAGTAATAGGATGTATCTAAAAACACAAGTACCGGACTCATCAATAGTATATGGCTACGACATATCTTCACAAATGCTTAACAGAATACCTGTACCAAGCATACACGTTTTAATATCCGAGTTAAACTCACCTAATTTTGAGTCATTAGGTGGTGCTAAAATAACACAAGAGTATGATGTTAGAGTGTTTATTACTGTTAGGGGTACTAATTATGAAGATGCTTACCGAGCAGGACTTAATATTATGGGAGAAGTATTCGATGAGTTATATACAAATACAGGTGTTTCCGGTACAACAGACAGCATTGTTTCCTATGATGCTAAGTTAGACTCTAAAATGGATGATGACGAGACTGTTTGTGTTCATGTTCTTACACTTACTTATATGAGAAGAATAGATATGAGACACCGATAATAATATTGATAAGGCAGTCATCCCCTCAACGTACTATACTAGAGGCATTTATATGGTAGAGTTCTTAAATAGATACGTAGCATTAGGAAAAGAAGCGGGAAACGCATACGGCACAGAAGTAGCCCCGACTGCGTTTGGAGAAGTTGATGATGAATCATTCGCAACAAGAATGGATTTACTTACAAGACAAGATATGAGTAGGCCGGTTGTTGGTAAATCAGTAACAGGTAAAGAATATTCAGAAGGGGGCTATAATATGGCCGTTCAACTAGATGAGTTTTTAGGTAATACTTTAGCAGCATTTTTCCCATTAACCGCAGTAACGGGTAGTAGCCCAAAAACACATTCATTTAAAGAGCCTGTTACGGCAGCAACAGATACATATAATTCTTACACTATTGACGTAGGAAGAGAAGAAAAAGTACATACTTACACAGGTATGGTAGCAAATACATTATCAGTAACAGCATCCGTAGGAGAATACGTTATGATGAGTGCTGATTTCGTAGGTTGTAGAGAAAAAGCATCACAAGCCGATATAGCCGCAGTTACTTTTGAAGGAGACGCATTAGACGCTCTTTACTTTTCTAACGGAACAGTATTCTTTGACAATGGTGATGGTTCAGACCAAACTGATGTTTCAGCAGCCGTTAAATCAATTGATTTCCAAGTTAGCCTTAACCCCGATACAGATAACGCTATGGCTTTGGGAGACAGCACATACAGCAGCAAACCAAAGATGCAGCGAAGAGAAGTTACGGGTACAGTTGAGTTTAACAAAGTACTTTATGGCGCTCAAGCAACAGACGAACCGGACTACACATCTTTAATAGCATCAAAAGGTCTTGCGTATAATGATGGCTCTGCGCCTGTTATGATACTACACTTTACAGAAGAGGATTCACCTACGGCTAATTACATAAAGTTTAACTTTTACAATATTCGTTGGGAAGCACCTACTTCTAACGTAAGCGGAAGAGATTCACAAACAATGTCTGTTGGTTTCGTAGCATTATACGATAACGACAAAGGCTGTATGGATATAGAAGCAAAGGGTGGCGCTCTAGGCGACGACGCATATTAAGGTGTTTAACTTGAAAGATTTTATTAAATCATTAGGTAGGGAAATACCTGCTGAACAGATGGAAAGTATTATTGCTATCGGTAATAAAGTAAGGATAAAAAAATACTGCCGAAGATTTCCTTTGGCAACAAAACCCACACCTAAAGTTACTAAAGCAAAGGTTATTGTTCCCGTAAAAATAGACGAAGAAGAGTAATTCTTTATTAAAGGAATACCTTTTACATAGTATTAGCGAGAGCGAGAGTGTGGTATTATGCCTGTAATGAAGAAAGAAATAGAGTTAGAAGATGGAACAAAGATTTGGGTTAGACAAGCCTCCGGTATGGAAAAGTTAGCAGTAACTACTGCACAAGGTAAGGCGTTTAGAAAAATGCGCCACGCAGGTGAACCGGAAAATTGGACAGACGAACAAAATGAAGAGTTTACTGACCTAGTTGATGATTATGGTGGTAGTGTTACTAGACAAATGGAAGAGTGGATTCCTAATTGTATATTAGATGAAGGAATTGATATTAATACCTTAACTTCCGAAGAATTATTAACAATCTTATACTTTGTAAGAGGCGACGAACAGGATGGCGCTATCCCTTTGTAGACTTTATTAGAGTAGCCCCCTCTCTATGTATGGCCTTTAAGGGGGTTTTACCCTCGGATTTATGGCTAAAATATAATGTGGAAGGCGGTAGGTATTTACTAGAGTTAGATTTACTTATAGCCGCTAATATTAACGATAGTATAAGTGAAGCGTCTAGTGAAGTAAAGAAAAAAGATGCTAAGGGCGCAGTTGCTAGGCGCGACCAAAGAAGGGAAAAACGCAAACTATTAAACAACAACAATGACCTACTCGATATATTGAGAGATAGCGGAGTGCCTAGTGAGGGCAAGAGTAGTGATGATTAGATATGATTGATGCAACAATCCTTCCTTTTTTCACAGGTCTATTTCCAATAGTCTGCGCCATTACTTTACTAGTTTTACGTGCCGGTGCATCTAGGGTTTTCTTCGACATCGTAGGTACTTTCCAAGCAGATAGATTGATTCACGATGCTAAAGCGTCAAAAGCAGTTTTCGAGGCTTTATACTTAGATACTTTTTCCGGTATTCAAGAGGCAGGGCAAGAAATAGGTGATATGTTTACTGATATGTTAGATGTTGTTATTCCCGTAACAAAAGAAATAGAAGAAGCAAGAATACAATTAGAAAAGTTTTTAGATGCAGACGCAGGCCAAATGAGAGAATTAGCAGACGATATTCAAGATATAGGTCTTGAGTTTGGTTTTGCCGCCGATTCTGCTATGGAGGCCGGTGCTAAAATGGCTCAGTTGTCCGGTGTTTTAGGTACTGCGTCTTTGCCTGTCGGTACAGAAGTAGGTATGATGTTTGGTCTTATATCCGGTATGGAAACTGACGTAGCCATGCAAAGACTAATTAACTTACAACAACAGACTAAGTTTATGACTGAGAATATTACAGCCGAGATGAGCGAAAGAGAAAAGGCAAACCAAATACGTAGGGATTCTATACGTATTCTCGACCAACTTAACACGGTTGAAAACAGGTCGGTTGCTACTATGGAACAGATTACCTTCGTTATGAATCAATTCGCATCACAGGCTGAGTTGACTAACGAAAGCATAGCAAGTATGGCTGCTTTATCCGCTACACTTATTGAAGCGGGTGAAGAACAAGGTAAGGGTGGTCGTGCTTTACGTATGATGTACGCTAGACTTGGTGCTGACATTAACGGCTCAAGAAAAGCAGTTGAGGATTTAGGTATCGCTGTTGCTGATAACGAAGGAAACATGAGGGCGCTTTCAGATGTTCTTGTTGACCTTGCGGAAGCCTATCATACAATGTCCGGTGAAGAACAAACTGCTCTAGCGCAACAAGTAGCAGGTAATAGGCACTATACCCGTCTTATTAAATTATTAGAAAACGTGGATAGGGTAAAGGAATTAGAGTTTGAAGCAACAATTGCTATGTTCCCTGCTATGGATGAAATAAATAGAAGAAGAGAAACAGAATTATTTAAATTAGAACAAGCAGAATCGGCTTTAAGAAATTACACAGGGCAGTTAGGTGATGAATTACTACCTGTTTTAACAAACGTAGCCGAAAAACAAGCCGTGTTTACAAAATCAATGGTGGATTTCTTAAATGTTCCTATCGTGGGCGCTACGGTAAAAGAAATACTAGGGTTTGTAAAAATGATGCAGGCATTTGCTGGCCCTGCTGCAACAATGCTTTTGGCTTTAGCAAACATCAACGTGGCTATGCAAACCCAAGCCGTAATTTCTAAGGCTTTAAACGGAGAACAAATTGCTAGATTAGATGGTGATGCCGCAACCGGCAAAGGTTTAATTAATGAAATTAATTTACGAAAACAACTTAATAAAGAAATGCAGGTCGAAAAGTTATTAAAAGAAAGAGCAAGGCGTGAAGAATTAAATAAAGGTAAAGTAATAAATGCTAAAATGGTTAATCAAGCAGAAAAGGCTTTAGACTTAAGTATTGATAAATTAAATACGGAAAAGAAACTACATGGTGAAATAAAACGTGAACTTGGTATTAAAATTACACAATTTGACAATTTAAAGGGTATACAGGATAAAACTAATAAACAATTAAGAGATACGGAAAAATTAAAAAGTCGGATAGTAGTTCTAAATAAGGAACAAGTAACTAGTGAAAGAAGAATGGTTACATTAAAAAAGGCGCAAGAACCTTTAGAAGCAAAAATATTTGAGTTTAAGGAAAAACGAATGAGAAAAGAAGCGTACATGGCTGAATTACAAACATTAAAGATTAAAAATCAATCAAAAGAAATGATGAATACTGTTGCTACAATATCTACCGTAGGTACTGCTTTTATGATGTTGCCTGCGAGTTTAAATCCGTTTATGGATAAACAAGAGCAGATGAAGTTTGGTATAATGTTAAATACTGCCGCATTTGTTATGCAAACAGTCGCTTTAGCAGCAAACACCGCTTCAGCAGTAAAAAACTTTTTTGCTAAAGTAAAGTTAACTGAAGAACAGGTTAAGGAAGGGCTTGCATTAGGTTATACTAGCAAACAAATTGCGGCTCAATCCGGCGCAACTCTTGCTTTAGTGGATGCACAAGTAGCCGCAATAGGTTCAACTTCCGGCCTAGCAAGAGCGCAAGGAGGGCTTGCCGCAGCAAGCGGTGCAGCAGCAGCCTCAACAGCCACCTCAGCAACAGCCTCGGTAGGTTTATTCGCAAGAATAGGTAAGTGGGTCGCAGCATTACCTAAACCCGTACACATTATGTTGGTAGTAGGTGCAATTTACGGATTAGGAAAAGCGTACAGTTGGCTTACCGGAAAAGTTAAAAAATCAACAGAAGAATTATCAGATTTTAGTAAGGCATCATTAGATACCGGAATGGTAATGGAGTTTGTAAAAGCACAAGATTTAGATATAAACGCAACATTAAGAGAAAGGTCTGCTCTTTATGAGACATTAAAAGATTCAGAAGATGATATGATGAAGGCTAAGGCTGATGGCTTATTAATAGAAATGAAAGCATTAGAGCAAGCAAAAAGAATAAGAGAGTTTACAGATGAAGATTTTGATATAACACCGGCAAAAGATTATTTCAATAGTATTGAAAAAATAGTTGACCCACTTAAAAAAGAAAGAAGTGATTGGGGTTGGATGGCTAATATACCCGGAATATCTAATTTGGTTGATAATCAAATAGATGATGCACAAAAAAAGATTGATAAAAAGTTTAGTAAAAACAATAAAACATTAATTGATTTTATAAAGTTACATAAAATTACTGATTATGAAGAGTTAGAAATGACCGCAGAATCTTTTGGTATATCTATTAGAGAGTTAATAAATAAAGAGGGAGAAGAAGTTTCAGCCCTAGCAAAAGAATATTCACTATTAAGTAATGAAGTTGAAGGTTTTGCTAATACTAGAGAAGAAATGTTCTATGGATTCGATAGAAACAACTTAACAGGAGACTTGGTTAGGCAGGTTACTCAACAGGGTGTCGAAACATTAATTACTAATACGGAATTAATAATGACAAACAACTTTAATGGTATAACTGACGTACAAGATATGGTAGACCTAATAATGAGTGAGTTAGAAAGTCAAGGAATAACGCAGGGTGGAGTGTGAGTGAATGGTAAGAAGCGTAACAAAAAAATATCAAATATGGCTTGCGGGTTTTTATGATGATTTTAACGGTGCGAGAGCAATACCGGATTATTTACAACTACCTACCGATACATCATACTCAATAACAGTAAGTCATTTTGGAAACCCTATGAACGGCGAGGCTTCTCTCAATCCAAGATACAGATTTAGTATAGCGGATAGAAAATTAATATCAAACATACCACACGTTACTGGGGTAACTAGTGATAATCAATATCTTCGTAATAACGGGGTGTTTGAGTGGTTAAGTAGGGATGTAAAAAGAAATAGTTTTGACGAATGGGAAGGTAGGGTACAACTACAATATCCCGATGGACACGTTGCTAACAGATACAGATTTGGTGGCAGCACAGCAGAAGGAGATGTAGGCTATCAAAGATTTGTTAATGGACACAATACTGCTGCTTCTTACATAGTACCTGTTGGTGCAAATGACGCTACTTTTGGTAGGCAAGATATGGAAAGATATGACGAAGATAATCATACAGATAAAGTTTCGGGCGTTATTAATTCCACAACAGGAGACTTCGTACAAAGAGCGCATCTTACAGGCTCTTGGATGGGAGAAAAAATAGCGCAAAGCGCGACCGAATATACTACTGTTGACTTAAATGGTAATCATACAACATCCCCCTCTAAAGTATTTGCCGAAGTTACTTCTCCCGCAAAAAAACCTTTTTTATGTATTCAAACAGTAAGAAAGGCAAACGATTCTTCTATTAATACACCTGTAATTATTTACGATGGACATTTAAACTCAAGATTAGAAAGAGATACTTTTACCGCAAGAGTAGCACTAAGAAGTTTTATTGCAGAAGGTTCAAATGATTGGAGTAAAGTAGGAATACAATTCCAAATAGGATTTACTGCTACACAAGCGGGCTTATTAAACGATACAGGTTATACAGGTGTACCCGAAATAGATTATACTTTAAAATTAAATGACACTAATCAGCCGCAGTATGATACTATGGGGTTATTATACGATGGTAGTACGGCACAAACTTACACTAACGATAACACTTGGTTAGATATTGATTTTGTTATGAAATATGCGGCAGGTAAATATGATGTTTATTTAAACGGTACTAAAATAGAAACCGACGTTGCTTTGGCTAGTGATACTAGTGTAGTACCTGCAAATCTATATGGGTTTCAGATAAATACAACCACTAGAGAATCTTCTGTTGGTAATTTTGGCTATGTATCTTATCTAATGCTAGATAGGGTAGGTATGGTTAGGTGTCTTACTGACGACATTACTACTACTGACGAAGTACAAATTAAATCTTTAAGAAATAGTAGGGGTGTAAACTCATTAAGTACCTGCAACGTAACTATAACTGACGATGCAGATAGAGCAGCCAATGGTAATACAGGATTGCTAGCGACAGATTATGTTGAAAACTTAAAAGATTTATTCGTTACTACTTCTCCTTTAGATTGGGAATTATTAGTATTTAGTGATATGGATAGTAGGATAGACAGACCTGTATGGAGGGGTACAGTTGATAGTTTTAAGATAAACCAAAGTAAAAGAAGTAGGGAAATACAATTTAGTGCTAGTGATGGATTAAGATTCTTAGACAACCAAGTGCCTCTTTGGGAAATAGGACAGGAAGGATTAAATGATAACTTGGGTGAGACACCCTATTGGTTATATGATGCGCAGGGATTCAAAGAAATAATGAATCTAGGCGCAACAAAATTAAAATTAACAGGTAGTGATGTAGGATTTGAAAAATCTAGTAATTACATAGAAACATCAACACAAAGAATGCAAAGTAATTCCGGTTTACCTATACAAATGTATAACAATGAAAATCCCATATATGGGCCAAATGACATTGAAAATTATTACGAGGGTGTAGGCATAATAGGTTTCCAAAAAGATACTTCGGGTAATACATTAGTATATATGAGTGATGATTCACATACTATAACTACTTCTTCAACAATAAGTATAGTAGGAAGAAAGCATAATGTTAGTGATATAACCCCTACCGCAGTTTCGGCAGATAAATTAACTTTAACTTTTGCTTCCGGCGATTTACCTTTTTCTGCGGAAACACCAAAAATAATATACATAGGAAAATATGAGCCACCTAGTCGATTAGACCACACAAATTGGATAGAAAGTAATAACTTACCCGGTTTATATAGACACCCCACGCTTTACCCCGCTTGGTACAAACACTTAAATCCTAAAAGTGGCCCTTGGTATATGAATGTGTTTTTCGATGCAGACCCTAGTTTAGAAGTTGGTGATTATTTTTACATTAACCACAAAGATATTAATAACTCAACAACACTCAACTCAGCATATACAGGTAGGCTCAAAGTTAAGAGCGTTAAAAAAATACAAAGTATTTATACTAATTACTTTACACAACCCGTACAAGGTGGTACTTACGGGGCTTACATTACCCCCCCTACATACATATGGGCGGTGCAAACATTTACTCCATACCCTTCATCCCCATCAGAACACGGTCTTTACACACCCGAAACTACATTAGATGGCATGATTTCTTCCGGTGCTTCTAGTATTACATTAACTGATGCTTCTAATTTTGGTACTTCGGGAACAGGAATAATAATAATACCTACTTATGTTAATAACATACCTACTAACCTAGATACATGGGGGTATGTAAATCAAGATTATGATGTATTTTCGTGGACAGGTAAAAATGGTAATACTTTAACGGGTGTTACTAATGTAGGTTTTACTCATTTAGATAACGTAGCGGTTTTCCAACACTACCCTAAACCGGCAGATGATTTATTAGTCAACGATGAAAGATTTGAATGGTCGAGAGATACTTCTGCAACAGCAATTGGTACATTTAGTACTACTTCGGAACCCTTAAAACACAGGGCTATACAGGCTAGGTGGATGAGAGATTTACCTTTATCTTTATGGTTTAAATATCAGTTTGGTATAGTAAAGAAAGACCCCGTTAACAATACTATTACAGGTTCAGTAAGTGAATATGGATTAATACATCAAGGTGCAGACCAAACTCTAAACTCTAGTACAACTAGTATAAGAGTAACAGAAACTACATACAATTCAGCCCCCGTTAGTGGTGTTGCTGAATTATGGGAAACAGCAACCGCTACCGTTGGCGTGTCTGTTAATACACCTAGTCTTTTTAACTCATTTAATACATACAAAGAAAAGTTTATTTATACCGGAAAACAAATTACAGGTGGTATTTATTATTTGACAGGTGTTAAGTTTATTACAGGTAATTACGAAACGTCAAGTTTAAGTGGTCAACCCCCATATTACTACTTAAAGTTTCAAGACCATAAAGATGATTACAAACACATTTGGTTGCTTTGGGCTGACATGAGAAATAACGGTTTAGCCAATGCAGACGGTGAGTTAAGAAAACAAAGTTTTGGTTTGCAGTACCCACTAAGAGATAATTATGAATTAGAGATGTATTTTGCAGACCAATTTGATGAAAATGGTAATGTAGATAAGTTTGGTAGCCTTAAGATAGGCGAAGATATACATATATGGAATATGGATGCTACAAAAGACCCTCTTACAAATGGTGCGTTTTCTAAACCCGCAGATTATTCTTCCGGTGTTGTTGTTACTAGTCTAGCAGATGCAAGCGGTAAATTAAAAATACTAACTTCTGAAACAGGCACAGTAGCCGTAGGGGATTACATACACCTAACAGGTAGTCTAAACCACGATGGAATGCACAGGGTTGCTACGGGTGGATTAAGTAATGATACACACTTTATTACCGAGACTACATTTGTTAGCACTACATTGAATGCAGGTGGTGCTAAATATTACATTACAACAGGTAGCGATAAAGACCTATCTGTATATCGAGATTGGGAAGATAA
>Ga0098046_1000376_pt1 | contig 16282 bp, 18 predicted proteins | sample 11BtaG_FD_77067 | JGI IMG/M metagenome (GOLD analysis project Ga0098046, IMG submission 77067) | Marine viral communities from the Subarctic Pacific Ocean - 11B_ETSP_OMZ_AT15265_CsCl metaG | ecosystem: Environmental > Aquatic > Marine > Oceanic | place: Pacific Ocean | collected 2015-01-16
ACCTCATCACTAAAGAGGTATGGGATCGAGGGGAGAGGGCAACCGGTAACAGTATGAGGAAAGCGCTATTGAGTTATGGATGGGATAACAAAGAGCAACCAAAGAAAGACGGACGAGAGGATCCACTTGACGCGCTGAGGTATGACGCGATCATCTTCAATTGGTCTGATCCTACTGATCAAGGTTACAAGCCGAGGACTAAAGGTGGTACTAATAGCAGACGAGTCAAAGTGGGAGGGTCAAAGACAAGGAGCTTCTAATGGAACTCAAAGAAACAAAGCTGGCCATTGTACTTCTAGACCTCATCGGGTCAACTCAGTTTGTTCAGAGAGTCGGAGCATTAAAGGCCGCTCAATGGTTGCAGTATCACGACCGCCTAGCAAGGTCATTAGTCTACAAGTTCCAAGGTCGAGAGATAGACAGATCAGATGGTTTTCTCTTGAGCTTTGAGCGAACCATAGACGCTGTCAATTTTGGCCTGATCTATCAGCAGACAATACCGCCAAAGACCAAGATAGGCTGTAGAATTGGGATTCACTGGGGCTCAATAGTTGAGGTCAAACAGAGTGAGATCTTCACCCTTGGCGGCGCTAAGTCAGTTGAGCTTGAAGGCATATCTAAGAACATAGCGGCCCGCACTATGTCACTCTGTCAAGCCGGTCAAGTGCTGCTAACTAAGGAAGCGATGATAGCTATCAAGGGGCGAATGAATCACTGGACTCCAAGAGGTTCAAGATATGCTTGTGTCGGTGAGTATCGGTTCAAAGGAGTCAAAGAGACTCAGATCATCTATGCAGTGGGCGAGACCATCGAGTCACTCCAACCTCCCCCAAGCTCAGACAAGGTCAAGCGTATTGGAGGGCCAAAGAAGATCAAGAGCAGGATGAGAGATAAGAAGCTGAGAGAGTGGTTATGGTGGTTCACCACAAAGACAGCCTTGATGGTCCTGCTTTGGCTGATCTCAATCTTAGCACCTATCATCATCGATCCACATAAGCGACTGATGAGCGGCTTGACTTGGTTTGATTGGATTGATCCCCTAGTCATAACCTTTCAAGCAATGATGGACAGTCTATGAATAAGCCAAAAGAAAAGACTCATCGAGAGTATAGCCAGGTGGAGAAGGCCCGGCGTGGTTGGTGGTTCTCAGTGTTCTTCCTTTGTCTAGTGGTCGGCTTGATCCTCTTCTTAACTTACGTCAAGATCGTTGATGAGAATCGAGATGTACTAGTTGGTATATTAGGAGTCATCACAGGGTCCATCTCTTCAATGGTCGCTATCGCAAGCGGTCGAGATCCAAGCGAAGTTGAAGAGCTTAAGGATAAGTTATCATCAGCCAATGCAGATAGAGAGGCGCTCATCGCTAGGCTACGAGATGCACAGATTCAACTTCAACTCCATCGAGATCAGCTAGCCGAGCTCCAAGCGGCGATCATTGACAAGCTCTCACTCTTTGCCGGTCGTAAAGCGATCAAGACTAGAGATGAGTCTCAGGTGGTTCTTCATCACTCTGTTGAGGAGTGGTTAGATAAATAAATAATTTTTAAAAGACTGTTGACTTGTTTGTAATACACTGTTATACATTGAACATAACCAATGACAAAGGAGACAGAGACATGAGTGATATTACAAGCTATAACCGAAATAAGAAGAGCATTCAGACCGCCTATGAGCTTCAACAATCAAGAGAGCTATCGTACAGAATCAAGCGAAGTGACTCTCTAAAGGCTGAATACATCAAAGCGCTATGGTCAACTGATACCGCGCTTGACTCTGCTGATATGGGGCGGGCTATCGAGGTAGATAAATATTTGCGCCTCATCACCATTGAGGTCTGTGTCAAGAGTGGTGAGACTTACGCCAAAATGAGTCACCGTCTACCTTTTGGCATACACCGCGATCTCAACGTGTGGGTAAAGACAGATATCAAATAACTAATGACAAAGGAGGTACGAAGTGCACAAGCCAAATTTAATACCATACTACAATAAGAAGTTATGTGAATTAGTCTATGGGTCAGCGGTAAAACAAGTTGAGGTCAAACTGCACCCTGGTGGCCTAATAAAGAAATTAAACAAAACAAGATTCTTTGAACTCAGAATCATTGCTACTGATGACAAAGGTGTATGGTTTGAGGGAAGCAACTATGAAAGCTGCCATAGGTCACAAGATGGGAGGTACAGCGGAGTTGTATATATTGATTTAACAGAAGTTAAGTCAACGAGAGATGTGCAGCGCTTAGCTTGTGATCGATTGCCGCTAATGGCAAACTGGGACGTTTAACATAATTGTGAAGATTAAGGTTCACCCTCACTGTATTTGGATAGATATATTGGGGTGTAGTTACCCATATATGCTCCAAGTATATTGTACTCAAAATACTCGTAAGCTCCTTCACTATCTAGCTCATCCTCTCTGCTAAGGATCTCTAAAATCTTATCCTTACTGTAGATGATTCTAGAAGTAGATTCGCATATGCCTACAATCGCTGAATCATACGTTTCTCTAGGAGAAAGATACAAAATCTGTTCTTCTTCTATCATACACTTTGTCTCCCTATCACAAAAGTGTTGAGGTGCAAACTGTCAGCGGCGATCAATGACGATATACCTTGATTTTATATTGAACAAGGTTTTATTGATTAAATCGCTTGTAGGTGCTTATATTGTCATAGAGACCTATACTAGCCTTGGGAGACTTCATGAGCTATGACAGCAATCAAGAGCGCTCTCCTAAACATATGAGGGCTCTTACTCCAAGATTCATCACTAAGGGCATAACCGGCACACAGTTAGCCGGTGGTGTCATTACAGGTAAAGAGAATAATCCAAAGCTCACCGGTCTTAACTGGGTTCAAGAGGCTGAGGAGATGGTGAGGACTGACCCCATCGTAAGACGTTCTTGGCATATGCTGAGACAGACTCTACTCTCTGCCTCTTGGAGGTTTGAGCCAGGTCTTGAAGATGACCCCATCTCGGAGAAGCTCGCTGAGTTTGCTAATGAGTGTTATGGGCTCGATGGCTATAGCGGTCAGATGACTATCTCATGGGAAGAGCAGCTCAGCTATCTGTTTGAGTTTATCCCCCTTGGTTATAGATACGCTGAGGAGATCTATCGAGTAGGGCCGGATAAAGAGGGCAAGATTAAAGTGTGGCTTGACCGCTATGCTGATCGAGAGCCAAGCGCTCATAACCGTTGGTTGAGTCGAGATAATCAGACTCTTGACGGTGTACTCCAAAACACAGTGGGGATCACTTACACACCTGAGCCCATACCGGCCAATAAGCTATTGCTACTCACCCTCAATAAGACCGGTTCAAACTTCGAAGGTATCGGAATGTTGAGGCCTGTGTGGTGGTGGTGGAGAACCAAACAGAGAACATCTAACTTGATGTGTGTTGGTCTTGACCGTTGGGCGATACCTACTCCCAAGGTTAAGATTGATCGCTCGATAGCTGAGGGCCTGGGTCTAACCGATGCAGACATTGATGCAATGGTTGATGATGCTGAGGGTCAAGCTCAAGCGTTCTTAGCCGCTGAGCAAAGCTATCTAGTGGAGAATGACGCGGTTAAGTTTGAGTCATATGAGACCTCACCTTATCTCTACAGCCAAGGCCCCATTGATATAGTCAAGCTGTGTGATTCACAAATAGCGGCGGCCTTTCTTACTCAGTTCGCTGACCTTGGTAACACTGAGACAGGAGCTCGCTCAGTGGGAGAGATACATCTAAGCGTCTTCAGAAGAGCGGCGATCAACCTATGTGACATTGTAGCAAGTCAGGTGAGCGGTGTTGGCAGAAGAGGCGGCGGGACTATTGGCCGTCTGATCAGATGGAACTTCGGTTTAGTCGATCCTTCTAAGCTACCTAAGCTCACCCATACCGGTCTTGATACTGATGACCTCGCTGAATCATTGGGCATGTTGCCAGGTCTTGTCCAAAGTGGCCTACTCACTCCCGATGATGAGTTAGAGCGAGCAATAAGAGAGAGACTTGGAGCGGGTGATCTGCCTGAGGATGCTCAGAGGTCAGCGCTTGAGAGAACGGCTAGCATGAAGGGCGGCGCAGGTGTGGCCGCTTTAGCTGAGAACCTCATCAAGAGGAGAAGAGCCAATGGTTAAGAAGAGGACTCAAGCCCAAACACCTGCACCCAAGGGTGACCAAAAGAAGGGGAGCTCCAAGAATCCCAAGGGGAGTGCTAGTGGTTCAAGAGGCGGGATTGAGATCGGCGCTCAATCTGTCAAAGCTCTTGAGAACATGAGAGACAATCACAATGACCGCTATAAAGCTAAGTCTAAGAAGGTTGATCTAGGCACACTCAAAGCAGTCTTTAGAAGAGGGGCCGGCGCTTTCTCTGTATCTCATCGACCGGGAATGGGTCGCAATCAATGGGCGCTTGCTAGAGTCAAGACCTTCCTTAAGTTGGTCGGCACAGGTGAGCGAAAGAAGGCATACAACACTGACCTTGATCTCTTACCCAAGGGACATCCACAGAGAACAGAGAAGAAGTCTGAGTCTTTAGCGGTTCCCGATAAATATAGTCACATTGACTTCAAGCCACCAAAGGGCGCACAAGAGGCGGCCAAGCGAGCGCTTGAGGTCAGAGCAGATAAGCCAGAGAGTCAGCGTGGGATGACTCCGGTAGGCATAGCAAGAGCAAGAGATCTCTCCAATGGTCAGACACTATCACCTGACACAGTTAAGAGAATGCTCGCCTACTTCACTCGTCATGAGGTCGATAAAAAAGGTTCCACGTGGAACACTCAAGGTAAAGGTTGGCAGGCTTGGAACGGATGGGGCGGCGATGCCGGTTATTCATGGGCGAGGAAAGTAGTTAAGCAAATGAAATCAGCAGATGATAAAGCGCAAGCACTCAGAGCTTATGGGGAGGCAGTCATGCTCTCTGAGGCTTCACCGACCTATGATATCCCTGAGGGCCTTACTATTGGCAAGCCATTTAAGACGCTGGCACTCGGTCAAGTCTCATCGAGAATGAACGGTGAGAACATAGGCAAAGAGATTGACAAAGACCTCCTCACCGAGATGATTCGAGTCTATAAAGAGAGAAGAGAAGCTGATCCGGTCATCATTGACTGGCAACATGCTACCTCTCCATTTCAAGGCGGCACACCTGCTCCACCTGAAAGCGGTTCAGCGCTTGGCTTGATAGTAGATCTCGACCTCAGAGAAGACGGCCTCTATGCAACCCCGGCATATAATGAGCGCGGCTTAAGTGTAGTCAAGCAGGCCGGCGGGATCTTGTGGAGTTCACCTGAGTTCCTCAATGGAGAGGTCTACTCAAGAAGCGGCGGTGACCTTGTAGGTCAAGCCCAACTATTAGCAATCACCCTCACCCCAAGGCCAGCTCAATCAAATGATAAGATTGGGCGAGTCACTCTAAACGAAAGGATAGCATTGATGGACAATATCAATGAGCTGTCTGTTGAAGAGCTCCGTCAACTACTTGTCGCTAAAGATGAGATGGTCAAAGAGCTTGAGCAGAAAATGAAAGATCTAATCTCAGAGTCAGAGAGCTCCATGATGGAGAAGGAAGACAAAGAAGAGAAGATGACCGAGGAAGAGGAGAAGGAGACCAAGATGGCTCACACTCCCGACCATGAAGAAAAGAAGGAAGAAGAGAAGGAAAATAAGATGAGCGAGACTCTTAATCAATCCACTCTACTCTCTGAAGTTCAAGCTCTCAGAGAGAATAACAATAAGCTAGCTCAGCGACTTGAGACCATCGAGGCTGAGAAGCTCGCTGTAGAAAAGCGCGAAGCGGTCAACACTCTCCTCAATGAAGGCAAGATCCAACCTTCAGAGGTTGAGGTGGCAGGCAAAGCCTATGAGCTCCGCAACCTTCAAGGTGAGTTCTGGTCTATGTTCAGCGAGCGACCATCAAACAGCGCGGTCCCATTGGTAGAGGTCGGTCATGGCGCAAGCGGTCAAGAGATCAGCAAGGCTACTCTCGATCAAGAAGTACGTAAGCTAGCGACTGAGAAATCAGTCAGCTACTCAGAAGCTCTCAATCTATTCCGTGAGTCAAATCGCGATTATTACAACTCAGTGTTTGGAGGCTAATCATGGCTAACACAGACAATATCATTTCATTCGTGGCCGCTGAGGCTATCACCGAGTTTGCCTTAGTATCTGTTGATACAGCTGGCAAGATCGTCATCACTGATGATGCTGATGACCGCCGTTGTGTTGGTGTAGCTCAGAGAGCTTGCGCCCTTGGTGACTCTGTTGAAGTCAAGGTCAATGGCATCACCCGCGTTGTAGCCGGTGCGACCATTGCCAACACTGTATCTCTCATCATGGCAGATACAGACGGCAAGGTTGTCACTCATGCAACAAGCGGAAACTTCTCAATTGGTCAGGTTCTACCTAACATCAATCAAGTTTCATCAGCCGCCGGTGATCAGATTTTTATCAACTTCACCGGTCCTCAGAACCTCGTACCATAAGGAGTTAACACATGGCTTCATCATATAGTAATTTACATCCAGTAGATCAGATCTTAACAAGCCTAGTTCAAGAGGCGATTCCAAGTGATGACCAACTCATCGCTGATAAGGTCTTTGAGACTATCCGCATCCCTGAGAGATCAGGTACTCTTCTTCTTGAAGAGACTCGTAACTTTATGGGAGCGGGCGCAGGTCTTGACCTTCAACGGGCCCCAGGTTCTAGCCGCGCCACTATCGGCGGCTTTGATCGTACAAGCCAAACATTCAAGGCTTTGATCTATGCGGCTTCAGACTCCATCGCAATGGAGGACATCTTTGATTCACAGTACCCTGGGTCTGAAGAAGCTCGCCTTGCTAAAAAGGTTAGCCGAGTAATCAAGCTAGCTCGCGAGAAGAGAGCGGCTGATCTTCTTTTCGGTACTGGCAACTTTAACAATGACTCAGCAACTAATGAGTTCGGCGGTAAGTTCAACGCGGCAGGTGCTGAACCTTTAAGTGATCTTCATGAGCTTAAAGATACTGTGTTCGAGGCTGCCCATGGTATCAATCCCGATACCTTAATCTTTGGCCGTCAAGTATTCCGACAGCTTGCACGAAACCCAGAGGTTCGTGGTTTTGCAGGATCAGCGGCCGCCGGTATCGCAAGCGGTGAGCGAGTTCTCAATGACGAGGTAGTGATTGGTGTACTCCGTGACGTTCTCGGAATCCCTAACATCTACGTTGGTCAAGCTCGTCAAGATACAGCTGTCCCCGGTGCGACTGCTTCTGAGTCTTACATTTGGACCGGTGACAGTCTCTTCATGGGTATCCTCAAAGGCTCTGACGCGATTGTTCAGAAGAGCGGTAATGTTAAGGGTATGCCTGTAGCAGCTCTTAACCTTGCGTTTAATGACATGGTTGCCGGTCAGTATGACAGCCTAGATAAGACCCGCCGGTATGTTTACGCTGAGGAGGTCAACGTCTATCACGCTGTTGATTCTACCCTTGGCCGAATCATCACTGACTGTCTCTAAGATGACCTGTCAATGTGGCGCGACTGCTCACCTCTTAAATGAGGTTGATGCAGATGAAGAGGCAATCAAAGACCTCACCCGACAAGTCAAGGGACAGTCAGGGCCCCGCGCTACATTGATCAGAGCTAGAAGAGATCAACTCAAAGCTGAGGTTTCAGCTGAGAGAGCTTTTGCTTCTTCATTAAAGAAAGCAAGAAAGCAACTATTAGAGACAGTGGGAGCGGCGGTCGACGCGGCTAGTCCTCTGTCTCTTCTTAATCTTAATGATGAACAGCTACTAGAATTCATTCTACAAAGTGGAATGGGGTTAGCAGTAGAGGACTTCATCGAACAACAAGAGGCAATCAGAGAAGCGGCTGAGCGAGCAATGAAAGCGGTTCAACCTAGTTTTGGGTTTGATCAGATCGGCGCTCAACTTGATAGCATTCAAGCAACAGCGGTGACCGGGGTCTTTGATGATGTGATACTACCTGACTTCAAGCGCTCGATTAATGAGAGTCTAAAAGACCTCATAGTTGATGTACCGGTTGATATAGTCATGAGCAATCTTGAGCAGAGGTTGAAGCGGTCAGAGGGTCGACAGCTCACCGAGGTCAAGACGAGAATCTCTCAATATGGGAGAGGGGTAACAGCGGTGGCCGCTGAGGCCGCTGACCTTAATCTATATCTCTACACGGGGCCAAGGGATGGAATCACTCGACCATTCTGTAGACAGCTCATTGATCTTGTCGTAAGCAAGTCGCAGATGAGGCGGCTCAACAATGGTCAGGGTTTAAGTGTAATCACAAGCGGCGGCGGCTATAATTGCAGACATAGCTGGTCACCTGTCACAGCTGGCTTTGTTGAAGCGGCTAATCTTGACAGGGCTAAGACGAGCGACATCAAGAGCGCAAACAGTAAAGCGAGGTAATGATGAGAAAAGCAATCACAGGTCAAGACTATCTCTATGAGTGGAACGCTCCAACACCACTAAGCGCAGCACCTACTTTATCAGTGACAGGAGGCTCAAGCGCTTTCTCAGTGGCTATGACTCAAAGCAGATCAGACAGCACAGTCACCGCCATCGCTAGCGACCGGCGCACATTGACACTTAATGCAAGCGCTGACTCACTACAGCGAGATCAAGCCAAGGGCTATCTAGTCACCAATGGCGATACTTGGTTCTCAGTGACTATCTCAAGAGTAGTTGGGACAAGCGCCATACTAGCTGAACCACTGCCTAGAGAGATCGATCTAAGCTCATCAGCTACCCTAGTTTTCTCGATGTACTATGCAACCATTACAAGCGCGGCGGTCACCGGAGTCAGTGGGTACTATGCTTTTAATATTAACTACTCTTCTGATCTTGGTTCTCAGAATCACACGCGACTAGAGAAGGGAACTCTCAAAGTCACACCGAGACCCTTCAACACTGGGCTTGATCATGATGAGTTAGTAGCGACCTTTGCAAACCTAGCCGACATGATCCCACGGAGACAGTCAGACTTCAAAGCTCAGATCAAGGCTAGCCTCGATGAGATCGGCCTTAATATTAGGAACCACTTATCAGCCGATAGCTTGACTGAAGATGAGGTCTTTAACTCAGAGAGCTTCAAGTTAGCTCATGCTTATTGCGCGGCGGCTAGAGTCTATGAGTTGAATCTACAGCTTGATGTAGCTGAGGCGATGAGAGCTCGATGTGATGACTTACTTAACAACGCTCTAAGCTCTGTCACTCTAGACATTGATGGTGATGGAGTGATTGATGAGGGTGAGGAGAATCTAAGTAAAGTAGGCGGTTCAGCCAAAGACTTTAGAGCATCTTGGAAGACATACACTAAGAACTCTAATGATTCATTCTTTACACCTGGCAGAGGGATGAGACACTAATGAGTGTTAAGGTCTCGCTGAATCTACCTAAGGGCCTCTTCACCGCTGAGGACTCGATGAGGCTTGCGCTTAATACAGTCGCGACTGTGAAGCTAAGGACGAGTAAGGGGATCGATGCAAATGGAAAAGCGTTCAAAGATTACTCTGATACTCCCCTCTCAGTTCCCACGAAAGGAGCTCGTCTTAAACCCAAGGGCGGGGTTCCATCAAAGAGCGGCGCTAGTGTCTACTACTCCGGAGGGTATCAACAGTATAAAGAGGAGAGCAGGCAAAGGGGAGGGGGAAGTGATAGCGCTGAGGTTGACCTAGTGCTCTCAGGTAACATGATGAATAACTTTGTAGTATTAGAGGCTAGTCAGAACGGCTTCAAGGTCGGCTTAACAAGTGAAGCTCAGTATGGATATTATGTTAATCAAGAGCGTGAGTTCATCGGCCTAACTGATAAAGATGTTGATATCCTAGTTAAGGCTTTTGAGATCGACTTAAGGAGTAAACTCAAATGAGCCAAGGTACATTCTCAGCGCTCACATATTTAGAGAATCTAGTTGAGGGAATCACCCCAAAGACTGACCTGCATCATGGGTTTGTCGCTATCAATAGAGGCGGCGGCTATGCCTCACCACTTGAAGAGAGAGCAAACTCAACACGCTACTTTGAGATGGCGCTTGATGGCTTAGCTTTGGATGACGGGGCCGCCGGTCTTAGTGGTCGAAAGCGGGTTAGAGTCAACTGTCGAGTGAGGTATGATATACCTCAAGACGCGGGCTTTCTCACTCGCCAAATAAATGAAGATACCTCAAGCCTCATCAATACGTTGAAGGGGCCTCAATATGATCTAGTTAATACAGGGATCGTCTCTTTGATTCCCCTTGATGCTAGGCTAGAATCAATCACTGATCAGCAAGGTGAGCGGCTAGCGTTCATCTTAGTCTTACCTTATGACCTGCTTTATCTGGAGGCTTAACCATGGCAGTCACTCACCGTTCTTTATCTATCGCCGTTGAAAGCTCCTTTGGATCTCTCGTTGACGGCCTCCCCTCAAACAGTGGACTAAACTACATCTCGATTCCTTGCGAGCGTGACCCCATCATCATACCAGGTGAGCCGGTAGCGAGTGAGAGGAATGACGCGCGTGATGGTTCTTACTTCGTACCACCTGAACCCGATACCGTTTATTCAGGCGGTTCAAGAGTTCGCCGTCGTACCGGTCAGATTGTTTGTCGTGTTGACCTCACTACCATTGGATCAGCGGCTGATACATATGCTGCTAACTACCTCGGTCTACTACTCGGTGCAGGCTTCAAGACTAAAGTACCAAGTGTATTGAGTGACAGTGTGACCGCTACTAATGCCAATGCTTATGCACCGGGTAGCGCTCCGGCGATCGCTGATATTGGGACATTGATCTCAACCACTTTGGCAGGTCGCGCTGAATATTCAGCGATCACAGACAACGCCGATGCGTCAAGCGATGTAACAATCTCACCTGCTTTCTCTGCTAGCAGTTACAGCGCTGTTAGAGGTCTGCAAACTTGGTACACTCCAAGCCGCACCTCTACAGGCTCATACGATAACTCAGTAGCCTTTAGGGTCGATGGTGTCGACTTTAGATCTGAGGCTTTCGGCTGCGTTATGGAGTCAATGAACATCAGCCTTGATAGTGGCCGCCTTATGGCTGAGTTCACTTTCCAATGTGCATACATCACAGACGATCACGGCAACGCAAGCGGACCCATCGAGCCAAGCTACAACACTGGCGCGGCTCCACTGTTTAGAGGGTCTTATGTTGTCCTCTCATCTACCTCACCTTCAAGCCTAGTCAATGCTACAGCAGGTGATAAGCTCGGTCGAATCGCTGTTGACTGTGAAGATTTCAGTCTCAGCTATACCAACACATTGACCCCACTTGGTCACTCTAACTCTATTCTAGCTATGTCTAATATGGATATTACAGACGTATCAGTTGAGTTATCATTGACGCTTTCAACTGTGAATACCACTATTGCAAACGATTACTTTAATCGAACAGTGAGACAGGTATTAGTGGGAACGGGTCCACAAGGTGACGGCCAAGGGTGCGCCATCATGCTACCGGCGGCCATGCTAACCGGTGACCCTTCTGCTTATGATGTGAGCGGTAATGACATTGTGAGACAGCAGTTGACCTATCAACAGTCTAGATATGCCGGTGACTTCTCTACTGTTGCTTATGAAGACAACGCTGGTAACTCTCCATTTAGAATCGCCCTCGGAGTCTGATCATGGCTTTGACCTTCCTGACATCGGCTGACCTCTCCATAGATATTGTAGTGACCTGTGATAAGTCGGTTGAGTGTAGTGATGAACAGCGTTCAACCTACTTATCTAGTGGTGACCTCAATGACCTTGGTGAAGTTAAAGAGAGCGCAACGCGATTCACCATAAAGGCCCTATCACCTTCTGAGCGTGAAGAGGCTGAAGTGAGAGCAGGCGCATACTCTCGATCTGAGCTTGGTAGAATACTTTGGGTAGAGTCACCAAGTGACACTCAAGAGAAAGCTAGATGGCATCATGCTCTGACTGATGATGAGAGAACAGCTATGGCTGACTATCAAGCATACTTGTCAAGAGTCTACACTGAGATGGTGAGGAGCTCCTTGACACACATAGGTGGTGAGACTGCTAGTGTTGATCAAGTTAATCTCATAAGACCAGACGGCCACCGGCTAATAGTCATGGCTGAGCTAGTCGCACACATCCAGCGGATTAGCCTGCTAGGTATTGAGGGAAAATAGCACTCGCGGCTTCTGTGTGGCTTAGTCACTCAGGGAGTCGCGCTTGGTCGTGTGAACAGTGCCAAGCTAAAAGAGGATTAAGGTCTCTCAGGGGTAACTGTGGAGGGCCATTAAAGCGTGGTCTTCCATTAGTTCAAGAAGATGATCAAGGTCTATATGTTCCAGGCTATCGAGTGGCGCCGGATTGTGGAGAGGCCTTCTCAGATTACAGAGTTAGATCTTGTCCTGTCGCGGGGTCCAATAGAGTAGCTCCTATCATCTCAGCTTATCATAGACATAGAGCAGGGTTAGCCACTATCAAAGAGACATACCCTAAGCCAACGTGTGCTCTACTTGAAGCGGTTGATGTGCTACACTCAAACACAGAGCAGGCGATCTATAGAGCGCAAGAGCGAGCAATGAAGGAGGCTAGAAGTGGCAACTAATACAGTTGAGATTGAACTAGAAGTTAAGGGCGATAAGGAGGCCATTAGTAAAATCGGCGGTGTTGGTGAGGCTGCCTCTGGCATGGCTGAGGCTTTTGATTCCGAGGGGATCATGGAAGGTCTTGAGGGTGTAGGTGATACAGCTTCACAAATGGCTGAGCGATTCAGCACAGATAATGAGAAGCTAGGTGAGGGGCTAGGTGAGCTCACAGGAAGTATCAGCGCCACCATGGCCTCAGTTGTAGGCTTACGCACTGCTTTTGCGGCGGCAGGTACAACAGGCATAGCGGCATGGGCTAGCTTGCTCGGACCAATAGCGGCGGTGGCCGGCGCTCTCTATGGACTCTATGAAGTCTATCAGTTGATTAGCGGTGGCGCTCAAGAGGCTGAAGAGGCTCAAGAGAATATGGCGGCGGCTAGTGCTGATCTTGCTAGTAAACTAGAGGCCCTCGCTGAGAAGGGTGTAGTTCCGGCCACAGAAGATCTATTGGCGTTCACTGAGCAGACTATCTTAGCTCAGTTTGCTAAAGATGCTCTTGAGACGTCGATGACTAAGAACCTTTTACCGGCTATGAAGAAACATCAGAAGGCACTCTCTGAGCAGACTGAACTTCAAAAGCAGGTAAGAGAAGGTGATAAGCTATCAGCCGCTGAAGCGCGTAAACTTGGAGAAGAGATAGTCTCACAGAATACCATAGTAGTAGCGACTAGGGACAAGTTAAGGGAGGGTATCCAAGCTCACTTAGTCCCACTAAAAGAAATGATCACTGGGCTTAAGGGAGCGGGTGAACTTGAACAGAAGTTTGAGGAGATGTCAGCCGAGTCACTCTTGGCAATCATTAAGGAGAATGAAGCTAAAAGCGACGGCTTGCGACTGCTACAGCAACAGACAATATTGACAGATCAACAGGCTAAGATATTTGAGAACAGCCAAAAGGAAGAGCGGGCGGTACAGAATGTCAGGCTTGAGGCAAATAAAGAAGACCTCAAGTTCTTAAGAGATAGAGCCAAAGAGGCCAAGGCCATGCTAGCTCTCCTTGATCAAGAAGCCATCATCAGAAAAGCGGCGGCTAAAGACCTGGCAGATATAAACAAGGCCGCCGCTGATAAGACAGCCGCTGAAGAAGCAAGAAACATGGCTCAAAGCCGAGCAAGGAGAGCGGCGGCAAGAGCTAAGCGATTAGCCAAAGAGGCACAGTTACAAGCTGAACTTCAACAGATCAGAGCCCTAGAAATAGAGAACATCAAGATCAACGGCGCTAGTGCTGTTGAGGTTCTTAATCTTAGGTATCAAGAAGAGGTCAAGCTCGCTAAGGGGAACGCTAATAAGATCTTGGCGGCGGTGAAGCGATACGAGAATCAAGTGACTCTGATCTCTCAAGAGGAGCAGGCAAAGAGAGACATACAAGCTCAAGAGGAGGCGGCTAGAAGGTTGGAGGCTGAGAAGAGGCAAGCCGAGCAAAGAGCAAACCTCATTTATGACTCGATGCAGTTTGATGCAGAGTTAAGGGAAGACTCGACCTCTAAAGAGTTGACGCTTCTTGAGCTTAAGTATGCTCGCGAGCTTGAGATGAATGAGCACACTCAAGAGCAGATCACAGAGCTTAATAGACGGCAGGCCATCGAGCGACAGAACATCATCAATCAATCTATAGACGCACAGATTGAGAAGGTTGGTGAGTTCGCTAATCAATATGGTGCGGGGTTAGCTGAGGCAGCTTATAGTTCTTTGCTTTTTGGTGAATCATTCAGTGAAGCCACAGGTCAAATACTTATAGCGCTTGGAAGACAAGCGGCCATCCAAAGTCTTATGGAACTCGCCAAGGGTACTGCGGCCTTGTTTATACCTGGAGGACAAGCGACAGCGGCAGGACACTTTAAAGCCTCTGCCCTCTTTGCCGGTGCAAGCGTGGCGGCAGGTGTGACAGGTAAATCCCTTGGTGGTGGCGGTGGTGGCAGTAGCGCGGCGGCTTCACCCACTGGGTCTCCACAGATCGCACCTACTCCAGAGAGAGAGACCGCTGAGGAGACGTCTATGGTCTTCAATATAAACTTTGGCGGCGCTGTGATATATGACACACAAAGAGCGGCTGAGGTAGCGCTTGCAGATCGCATAACAAATCTTCAGAATACTAGACGAAGAGGCGCACCAAGGAGAGCTTTCTAATGCCATTAAATAACCCCGCTCCACAGTTCGCTCTTCTCTCTGCTTTTGACCTGCGAGGCTTAAGCGGTGCAGAGGCGTTTACTAGATCAGCAACAGCGGTCAACCTTCCCACTTATGCAAGCTCAGACATCTACGAAGATGTGCTATTCTTTCTCAATAACAGAGAGAGTGAATCAGCGATATATGGGACCGGTCAACTAAGAGCAGATAAAACTTTTGGTGATGCTGCCCAATGGTCGATCACAATCAATGCGAGTGACAAGGTGGCCATCACAGGTCAGCTCCCATTCACAGTTAACTCGACAGGGTCAACTGATCCCCTTGGTATTGGGTCAAGCACCGTTGGCTCTGTGCTAGTAGGCTCTGTCTATGTCGCTACAGCTCCCAACGATTGGACAAGAGGAATGATCGCCCTTGATGATTGCTCTTATACTATCAGCGAGATCGGCGGGTCATCGGGGACATTCACCTTCCCTCAAGACAAGCCTGACCTACAAGACGTCACAGTGTTCTTAAGGAATAGCCAAGCTGACTCTGATGACTTCTCAATCTCATCACTAACGGCGCTCGATAACTCAGCCATGAGTACAACCACTATCTCATGGACAATCACTGATGATGGATTCACTCAGTGTTACTATCCGACAAGCGCGGGCGATATCGTGTGGACCTCAACAGCTTTGAGGGACTTGTTAGGGTTCACCGGTAATGAGTCACCTGTTACAGATGGCAGCTTTGAGAGGCTCATCTCTACCCATAAGAACGCGGCGGTTCTAATACCATCGAGGCCCTATCAATCGTTACATCTCAGAGTCGAGAATATGGGACAGAGCAGGCGCAAGATCGGCGGCGGCTATGTATCGAACTCGATAGGCTCATATGTTATCTCAGATCTAAGTTTTGATCTTGATGCTCTCCTTGATGAGTCAGATGACTATAAGCACTTCTCAAATAGATTCCTGCCATTGGTCGCACCAGGTGAGAGAATCAACTTCTATCAAGGATGGGGTGATTCAAGGCGGTCACTGAGAACAGCTCAAGTGGTAGGAAGTCAGGCGGCTTATGATCTGCTCTTTACATCTGAGGACAATGGAGACCAAGGTCGAATCAGAGGAAGTCTATCAACCTCTGACTTTGATCTAAGCTATCCAACACGACTAAGGAGAAGAGTCCCTGTGAGCTTGGAGATTGAGCACCTATGAGTAATAGCTTTACATCTCCCCCAACACTAGTTGACCCCGGTAGGGTCACCGCTTCACAGACTCTGAGGACAACTGAGTTAAGCAGATTAGGTGATATACAGAATTACCTTTTTGCTGTTGGTGGCTGCCACAATGTGATCAATCAGATCTTTGATGATAGCTGCTTTATTCAAGACTCAACGTCTTATGTGCAGATGGCGCAATGGACAATTCCAATTCTAAGCGATAAGCACACAACGCTATCAATCAACATTCAAGGCTTCTGTCCAACTGCCGCCAATGGGACCGCCAAAGTTGAGGTGATCATAGGTGCAAGCACTGTCTCAACTGAGATTAGTATCACAGATCAGAACCGCTATATCTCAT
>Ga0098046_1000381_pt1 | contig 16233 bp, 15 predicted proteins | sample 11BtaG_FD_77067 | JGI IMG/M metagenome (GOLD analysis project Ga0098046, IMG submission 77067) | Marine viral communities from the Subarctic Pacific Ocean - 11B_ETSP_OMZ_AT15265_CsCl metaG | ecosystem: Environmental > Aquatic > Marine > Oceanic | place: Pacific Ocean | collected 2015-01-16
CATCACCGCCTTCTTGACCATTTGCTAGTGAACCACTTGCAGAAAAAACAATTGGTGTGGAACCACCACCAGCTGTTTCACCATCAATATAATCAACATAGACAGTTGCAGGATCAGATTCAGGATCAGAACCTTCAGCAGCAATAAAGTCAATTACTCTTGCTCTAATTCCATCATCATTTTCTAAGATATCACCAGCATAAAGTGTTGGAGTACCTTGAAGTCTTACATATTGAATTTCATTGTCTACTTGTAGACCACCGGGAATTACAACAGAACCTTCTTTAAAGACATTTCTACCAAAGCGTTCCATCTGCTTTTGGATGATGGTCTGCATTTGAGTAAGTTCTCTTGCCTGAAGAGCCTTACCAGAATTAAATAGAATTCGCTGGTAATTATCACCTTCACTAAAATCATCCTTATAGGTGGACGAAAAAGTATTTTCATTTTTTGTAATTGGCATTTTCTATTTAACCTCTATTAAAACTGAATAGTAATTTTAATGTCTTCTGTTCCTGCTGTAGTTCTTTCAACAGCAGCTCTACTCTCTACATATAACAAATCTCCAGAGTAAGGATTTACTTCACCATCAGAGTCGGAAAGAATTGTCCCTCTGTTATCAGGAGTTTCTTCGTCTAATAAAGGATCATCTCCGATAGTAAACGGCTTAAATCCTGTATTCTCATTTTGGTGATATAAGATTGTAGCAGCTTCTTCTGAACCAGTAACTTTATCAACAAATGCTATGGACTTAGGATCAGAAGTCCCTTGAGAAATACGATTATCTACTGGAATAGCTAGAAGACCATCTCCACTTCCAACACTCAGAATTCTTAAAGCACTTCCTGTAGTTGCTGTAAAATCAGAATCAGCAGCGGACCTACTTGTAGGAAGTTTAGGATTTCTAATAATACCTACTTGTCTAAAGTCTGCAAGTGCACCTGTCAAGAAGTCACCTGAACCAGCACCACCTACAAGTTTGGAGTTGAACATAATAGATGTTGATTTTAAATCATCTCTAGGGTCTGTTCCAATACCATACTCAGAAATAACAGGTTCAACTGAAAGTCCAGTTCCATTACCACCGGAGAATGAAATACTTGCATGGTCATACTCAGACCCAAATGGGAATCCATTAGCAGAATCATCTACATTTACTGCTACTACTGCTCCACCTGATACGAGAGCAACTGCTCTTGCATTACTACCATTACCATTTACTGTAATAGTAGGAGCTGCTGTAAATCCTGTGCCACCATTAGTAACACGATAACCTACAATCTGTCCAACACTTGCAGCATCCTGAACATTTTTCTGTGACTGTTGAATGTTACTCAGTCCAGTAGTTGCTGTAATCTTCTCTACAGGAATAAAGTTAGATGTAGAAAATGCTGTAAGTCTAGTAGCAGATTGTGTGAACAAGAACTTCCAAACATATCCATCAGTAGTCGTTACTGGTGATGTAGTAGTTCCTGTTGTATCAGGGTTTACAGTAGAAGCATGAACAGCATTCAAGGTATTTCTACCCTGCCTCAAACAAATGTAAACACGGTTAGATTCAGTAATTACATAATATTGACCATTTTGAGCAGAAGTTTGATTATCATTATATGCCTGATAGATTGTACCAGAAGCCCAATTGTATCTTTTAGCAACATAACTTACTGATGCAATTTTTTGAATTGACTGTAGGTTGTTTCTAAATTCTCTTCTAGTAGTTCCAATGTCAGTAATGGTAGTTGGAACTGTATCAGTTTCATTCCATGCATCAGACTTACCAATACCCAAGTAGTAGTTGTTAGAATCAGCCTGTAAGTCTTCTATTAGTTTTTCTACTAGGATTTGTTTAGTGTCTGTAGTTACTATTGCTACCATTTTTTATCTCTTCTTATGTAATTACTACGTCGGTATCGGAAGAATCTTTATGTCCGATTAGATACCAGTCTGAACCCGCCCACACTGCTTGTGTAGAACCATATTGACTTAGTGCGAAGTTTGTGCCATTTGCAAATTTTCCAACAGATGGAGTGACTGTTGCTACACCAGAGTTGATATTCAAAAAGATTTTATATTCACCAGTTGATGTGCCATCACCAAGAGTTGCAGCAATTGTGCCAGTGCTATTAAACAAAATCAAAGTATCAGAATCATTTACAACGCCATCTCCGTTCATTGTTTGAGTAGCATAGGCAGCATTAATACCACTACTAGCAATATTATTTCCACCAAGTGTCGTATAGAGTTCAGCAAAGTTGTCATTAATCTTTTCGCCACCAGACCTTAGTGTATCACCAGTTCCGTCATTAGCATTTGTGCCGATATCTAAAGTTTGTCTTGCCATTTTACCTACTTACACATTGAGTTGTTTGGTTATATTTATCATAGTTCTGCAACATTAGTATAAATCACTTTAATTCTGTAATGTCATCATAATAAACAGGAACAAGACTCTTCTCTTGGTAAATCTCCATAGCAAAGTTGATGCTGATGCCTCCAGACAAATCAATATTGGTAAACCCAGCCCCGGCATCTAAATTAAGGTTACCATTTTCATCGCCATCGAAGTATGTTCCATCGCCAATAAAGACAAGATTACTATCTCGATTATCTAACCAATCCGTGCCAAATTCCGATCTCTCAACAAAATAAGCCCGACCGTTATGGTCTGCCAAAAATCTTTTCCCCGATTGAAGATGACCGCTTGTAACGGTTCCATTGCTGAAGGTGGTTATGGTGTGATCATTACTACCAAATAAACGAACTGCATGATATCTGTCAGTGTTAGTGTCAGTATTTACACTAAAAAACACTTTAACTGTATATTTTGCCAATTGATTTGATGAGTTTAATACACCATCAATCAAATCTCTTATCTTAGTTACATTTTTTGTGCAATCAAAAATACCAGCATTAATAGGAACACTATCCCAAGTATCATCTGCAAAAAACTGATAGATTTGAGGATCGGTCTGTGTCCTATTTATGTTAATGTCAGTTAATTGTGTCCCATTCGCAATTAATCCATACGCAGATAATACTATACTATTCTGTTCCTCTAATCTATCATAACTTAACTTCCCGGATATATCTACACCACCATCTGTAAGTCTCATCACTTCAACATTATTATGCTTGAAGATTAATGGAGTATTTACTTTTGTAGTTTCAATAACTGCATGATTATTAGAATCGAAATGAATAGCAAAATCACTATCTGTGCCAAGTTTAATCATTGAACGATCTGGCATAGTAATATCATCAGAATCACTTAATATAATATTACCATCTACAGTCAAATCACCACTAATAGTTCCAGAAGCACCTAGACTAATAGTATTAGCAGTAAGGTTGCCAGAAATAGTAGCAGAGTCAGCAACTAAAGAACCTGTAATTGTTCCGCCAACATTAGTAGTTTCAATTCTTTTAGTGTTGTTATAGTAAAGTTCTACAGCACCATCTTCTACAGCAGAAATAATCTGTTCGTCATTAGCAGCATTTTTAAGACTATAGTTATTAGACAATAGAACTAGGTTTCCAGTCCCAGCATCTTTAATGTAACTATTTGACCCATCATGGTAAATCTGAAGATCATTACCATCACCAATATTAAGAACAGCATTATCATCTAAACCTAAATTAGCAGAGAATGTAGCACTGTCAGTAAAAGTAGAAGTAGACGTTACTGATAATGTATTAGAAAATGTTGCAGCACCTGTTGCATCTAATGTTCCTGAAACTGTAGTATTACCATCAGAGTCAATCTTGACGTTGTTTGTTCCAACAAACTTAGAACCATTATAACGCAAAACAGAGTTAGTCTCTTTTACACCAGCAGGCCATTCTGCCCATGATGTATTGAACATAGCACTATCAACATTTTCAAACTGATTGTTAATCTTAAGTCCAGCAGACCTTAGAGTGTCACCAGTGTTGTCATTAGCAACTGTGCCTCTATTAAGAACATTGTCCGAATCTAATACATCTAGTGTGCTTGTCATTTCTACTTCCTATGAAAACTCTTAAACTTATTTATATCAAACATATGGACCAATTGCTGAATCTAAACCAGAATCATTATAGAACGGGAACACACCTTCGTCCATAGTTTCGGTTGTGCTAGAGAACCTAATACCCGGAATGAGACCAATAGTATCAAATGTTCCACTATCTTCATCCATAGTAATACCACCATACAAGGAATCAGACAGGTTGTATCTAATGTCTTCTCTATTGTCACTATCACTGAATCTTCTAGAGTTAGGATCAAGAATGTCTGCAATAGAGATATACTGCCCATTGTAAAGTGAATTGTTAAGAATATCAGAATCTTGAGCATCAGTCTGGTAGATATTAAATCCACGACTAACAGCAAATCTTCTTTGTGCATCACTATCAATGGCAGTAACAGATGTAAGACCTACACCAGCAATACCATCCTCAGATGCAAGAACAGTAGCAGCAGAGGCAGCAATATCAGAGTCTGTAATAATCTCTGTCAATGGTGTTTGCAAAAGAGACACTACAGGTTCGAATGCTGTTTCTGTAAAAATAGCAAACCCAGCTGGATGTAGATAACTTTTATAGTAATCTAACCATTGGGTAGCAGGAATACCACTCTTAATCAAAATAGAAAAGATTTGATAAAAATATGAGTCTTGGATAAATCGTAAAGATTCAGCTCCTATCTCACTTTCACCAACAATAAACATTTGATTTCTAGGTAATATTTGTTCTACGTCTTGCTGGAAAAAATATCTAAAAAACTGGTCAATAGACAGGTTAGTGCCTTTAATCTTATAGATGATAGGCAATTGCTTATAGGCAAATCTTGGAGAAGGAAATTGGGTTGGACCAAATCCCGGCGATCTTTCTTGGAACAATAAATCCAAAAATTCATCTGAAGTAGACTCAGGGTCTCTAGATGTAAAGATATTTTTTAGATCATGTGCAATACCACCTTCACCATCAATATACTCATAATATGCTTTCAGAAATTCTACTAGTTGTGGATACTGTTCTTTGAAATGTTCAGGAACTACAGTATCAACCTGAGATTCTTTTAGGTTTACATTTAGTCTGTTTAAGTCTGAAAGGGTTTTGGTATCTGACATTGTTTAATTCGTTGTGCCTGTTACAGAGGATGCTTGGTTTACATCTCCACTACCAACTGATCTATTTGTTCCTAAAGTAATCAATGTATTTCTCAAAGGTTTGAATGTACTATCATCAGCAGCATTAACAGTAATAGTCAAATATGTATTACCAGAAGAAATAGAATCAATTAAGAACCCTACTAGATTAACTTTACCTGTAGTTGGTTCATAGTTACCAACGTTTGAAATAACTACATTACCTTGAATATCAATAGCTTGAAGTGTAGTCGAGTGTAGTGGTGCATTTCTAATACTACAAGAAATACCATTTACAACAAATCTATCACTACTAATACTTGGAACTTGCATCAAGGGTGATTGAATATTGTTAATAAAGTTAATTGTATAATCTGTTCTAACAAAATTTCCTGTAGTCGGGTTCTGTAATGGAGTAAATCTAGCAGACATTTTGATATCAATATCTGACCCCAAGATAGAAGGATCAGAAGCATCAATTTGAGATGTTAGTTTAGATTTTCTAATTGTATCATTAAACTTCCCAGAGTTTACAGCAAAGTAAGAATTTACCTCACCAACAATCTTAGTTTGGATTGCATCTCTAGTTAAGTTAGTCAAAGACTGATTGTATCTAAAGTTTGTAATCACGTCCAAGTAAATAAATGTTGGGTCAACAAACTCTGCCTCAACACCAACTACTGACAACGGATCAGTCAAGTTATTTTTGATAAGGGTCTGTAGAGCAGCCTTCTGGACTGCACTAACATCACTTTCATATACAATAGAAATGATAGTCTTACCATACTTGGCAGGAACATTATCTTCTCCACCCCATGCATTGATAGACTTAATACCCGGAACACCATTGGCAATAACACCTCTATAATCGTTAGCAGCAACCAATCTGTTTTGCGCAAGATATGAAAGTGGAGCATTTGCTCTAATAGATTCGGGACTTTCTTTATCTGCACCAAAGGAAGATTTTGTGCCTCTTCTTACTACAGTATTCAATGTCTTACTACCAAATCCAGTAACAGCAAGTGTAGAAGATGGAGTGAAGGTTGAAGCACCGTTTGCATCAATACCATTTGTTCTAAGGTAGGTAACACGAATAACTTCACCGTTCACAGGGTTTTTACCTGTTACACCCAGAACACCAAAGTTAAACTCCCAGTATCCATTATATGTCTCTAGTGGAAGATAAAGAGCAGTATCAGCAGTAATACTAGTAATAGCATTTCCACCAGATGTAGCATTAGCACTAAAGTAACTTGTAAAGTTATCTGTGTTAATATTATCATATACTTGAACTGCAACTGTAGACAAATCTAAGTCTGGATCAGGAACAACATAAACCTGTCTGTCTCCTGTAATCTCAGCAATAAATGTCTTGACAACCAATTCACCTTCAAATACTCTAACATAGGGTTGACCTAAAGCATCAACAAACGTATAGAGGTTTGGTTGTACTGGATTAGGGAATGCTGTATATTCTAAAAGTGTTCTAAATGTATAACTTACACCGTCAACTGTTGATGTGAACTGTGTTCCAGCTGGCATAGTAATACTAGCAGGTTTACCAGCACCTGATCCTAAATCTACAGTTACAGTCAATTCTGCGTTAGATGCAGTCTTCGATCTTGGAATATATCCAAACAAAAGTGAATGGTTTACCAAAGATGTTCTGAGTTGTGCTGTAGGAAGAAAAGACTCATTCAATGCAAAGTTTGCAATCAAACCATTCATATGAGTATTATATGCCAACACATCAAGAATGTTAGACAGACCAGAACCTTCAAAGTCATAGTCAGCAAACTCTGACTTAGATGCAAAGTAGGTTTTTAGTGATGTTTTAATATCATCAAAGTTAAGGTCTGATGAATTGATTGTGGTCGCCATTCTTATCTAATCCTTGATATTGAAGTATCTAGCACTACAACTTCGTCTGTATTTACTACTTTAAATTCAACCCTTACACCAAGATAGTTTCTATCAGGGTTGTCTCTAACATCTAAAGAAACTAGTTCAGCTCTTGGTTCATAAAACTTAAGTGCATCAGTAATAGCATCTTCGATCAGAAACGCATTTTCTTCATCAGTAAAGTTTTCAAATAATCTAGAACGAAGGTCTGCACCAAAGTTAGGTTGAAAAGGTCTTTCACCAAAGTTAGTCTGTAAGATAGTCTTTACAGATTGTTTAACAGCAGCTGCATCAGTCTTCTTGAAAATATCACCAGTAGTTCTAGCAGCGAAGGTTAAATCCAAATCACTGTAATTACGATTTCTAGTCGTTACAATAGATGGTGTCTGTAAATTACCATCTTCTATCGAAAGTGCTTTTGTTACTGCCATCTCATACCATTTTTCTTATTATTCTATGGTTTATTTATACTGAAAATAACCAAGACCACCATAGATTGCTGCTCTAAAATTAATATCAGTTCTAACTGACCTATCAAACCTTCCTTCATAGTAATCATTTACTGAAGGCATTACAACAATAATCTCAGCATGATATACCTTATCAGGTTGTAAAGTTCCTACATCTGCATTATTAGGAGAAGGGTCTAATGTATCATAGTGTAGAATCATTCCTTGGAAAAGATTATTGTCTTTCCAATAGTTAGCAAGTTCAAATGTAGCATAGGCATCATTCTGACCTTTACTATTCAATACTTCGTAAACAACAGCTCTACCTTGTGTCTGTAAATCTCTAATATCACCTGTTACTAAAGTCTCATCACTCTGTTTCTTGACTAGACCTTCAGTTACAATCAAACTATTTCGTTTAAACTTACTATTATTTCTAAATCCTTCAATCAAAGGAACATGGCAATAAAATCGTTTAGCAATAATCTTGCGTTCACTTGCATTCAAATGGTTAATAGTAGCTCTAGTTCCGGGAGAAGATACAAACAAAGATAATGGAATACCACCACCAAGTTTAGTTGTGCCATTAATCTTATCAAGTTTCATAGGATCAAAGATTGGACTTGGTAAAATCTTTGGTGTTCCAAGGTTCTCTTTATATCTTTTGATTAGAGTAGAATTAACTAATGATTTTCTAGAGTATTTTACTTTAGGATTATTTCCAAAATATGTTCTCAGTCTTTTGGCAACTGAAACAAAATAATCAGGACCAATCAAGTTCTTAGCAACAGCTGCTCCTACAAGAGTTCCATCTTCTCTATTGTTAGGGTCTCTGAGTAATGCTCTGACTTGTCTAGTCGTAAGTTTATTAAAATTAACGTTTACCATTGATTATCTCTCACTATATCCTAATTGTCCACATAAACCGGAGAACCATCAGATGATGTAACAACTGAACCACTTTTCGTTCTTAATACATTTTGTGTTACACTGTTTGTCCCACCATCAAAATCGTTAATGAATGAATTTTGAGTATCAAATTCATTACCATATTGGGCAGCTTCTTTTTTCTGTTCTGTAGTCTTACCATCATCAAATGTATCTGTTGCATTTTTAGGATTAGGAGTTCTAGAAGCACCAGCAGTTTGCGCACCACCAGAGATACTGTTTCTGATTATTGCTTCATCAATAAGAGGTTTACGAATACCAATATCATAGGTTTTAGCCTGACCTTCAGTTAAGATTGCTTCTGTAGGTTTAGCAGTTTCTACTGCATCAGGGTCTGTGCTTGTCATATATCTTGCTCTCTGTGCTGTGCCAATAACATCACCATGATAGGTCTTACCATACATTACCATGTTATCACCACCAATAGTGCCACTAGAACCAAGAACAGATGTGGTTATACCAATAAGTCTATTTGCCAAAGCAGAACTTGTCATGTTCTCTTTTGCTGTAAGTGTCATATGCCTACCAGAGTAAATGTCAATATCTTTTTCAGCAGCCATTCTCAGATAGTTCTTAGCAAAGATATAGGTATTATTCAAAGCACCAAGAGTATAGTTACCAAAGACAATCTCTGACTTATTACCTTCTGTAGTAATGATTCTATCACCTACAAAGTTCTCGACTTTATCTTGGGAAATCTCTTCAACTTGCTTGCCTTTAGTAGTAACAGTATAGTTGTCACAGTTGACATTAAAGTCACCCTCTACAGTTAGGTTAAGAGTTCCTTTATAGGTAACATTGCCGTTACCATTAACAACCATTACAAAATCATCACCAACTAACTGCACCATTCTTGAGGTAGAGTTTACAAGTATAGTTGTAGTATCTTCAGCATCAGTTCCACCGGGATACATTTCAATGCCTGTGCCGTCTTTATGAACATAGGACAGACGTTCTCCACCCTGAGTATCATCATGTTCAACTCTATGGCCAGAAGAAGTTTCTTCTACTTTGTTATAGGGATACTTGGGTTGCCAGTCTGTTTTAACTAGGTCTGTGCCAGCAACACCATCTGGCATTACGATTTTAGATTCCCATTCTTCCCGTGCAGCTTTGTTAGTTGTCGGTTTGCCAACATACTCTTCCCGTGGGAATGACTCATCCGGGTCTTTAAATCCTAAGTCAGACATATTACTTAAACCCTCTTGCTCTGCTTGCATCAATAAGTTCTCTAACAGTTAAAGAACCTTGAGTTCTAGCATCTGTATTTCTCAAAGTATTTCTTTTACCAAAAGAGTTCTCTACATATTTAATAACATCAAATCCCGGATCAGTTGCATTTTGATTAATATCAGAATGTCCAAATGCTTGCCCACCCGGAAGAACAACATAGAAACACTTCATAAACTTATGAAAGGTATTCCATTGTGCAGTAGAACAAGAGTTGATATCTTGAATACCATCATTCAATCCACCTACAAAGGCAACACTGATACTGTGAGGTAAATGTCCAGACACAGTAGTATGTTCAGCAGCAGAGTTGATAGGTTTATTAATCTGGATACGTCCATCCCGTAAGATTAAGAAATGAAAGTTTATATCTTCTTGATTATACTGTGTAAAGAACCAGTTAAGAAGTTCTTCTCTCTTAAAGTTTTGCCTATAATCACTAGATGTATGATAGACAATAACCTCAGTATATTCTCTTCTAGCAGAACGCAAATAGGACTCTAGTTCTTCAGGTGTTTCAATAATATCACCTACTTCAACTTTGTCAACATCAAAAATAGAGTTTACATCATCTCCTAAGAAGTCTGACTGTAAAACTTTTAATGCTGGATTGAAAGCATCAGCAAAGTTTATGGTTGTAGTTACTGCCATTATATCTTAACCTTTTTTTGTAAATAGTGGTTTGCCACTACTAGTTCTAACAACTTTACCTTCTTTAGTTCGCACTACATTTGTCAAATCACCAAAAGTATCAGGTCTAGATGCTTCTGTTGGAATAAATGTATTCTTCTCAAACTGCTCTTCAGACACTTTATTCAAATCATTTCCTAGAGCTTTACAGGAACCTACTCCTGCCCCTTCTTCACTACTACCTGTACCAGCAGATGTATTTGCATACTTAACAGTTCCACCTTTGACATATAACATTGCTATACCACCAAGCATCAAAGAAAGTTCAGAAGCATATGAACCTGTAGAACCACCTACTCTTGTTTCGTCTTCTTCTGTTAGTTTACTATTCTTAGTTACAGAGTTTGCATCTAGTGCGCCGGGATGACCGGGTGGAGTTGATTTGAGTGGTTTGTTAGAACCACCGTCAAATGGGTTGTGTCCAGGCTGCTCTGGTTCGTTTTCGTGTTCAGTCTTTTCATTATTAATAACCTTTCCTCCAGCAGCCCCATAATTAGGTTCGGATTGAGGGTCAAATTCATCACCATATGCAAACTCTTCATTTGAATTCAGTTGATTATCTAAAAGTTTCTGTGCAACTTGCGCTTTGTTATCTTCATCTGAAACCGATCCAGCTGGAAGGTTATTAGCAACATACTTTTCAAATTCTGGACCAAGATAAGGAGTTCCCAGTCTAGGATCGCCCACATAGTTAGTAACTTGTCTAGAGTTTTGGTCTTGGGTTTGTGAAACCTCTCGGTTGTATGTGTTTCCAGCACTCATTACACACTGTTCCTATCTAAAAGATCATATGCAGTATCTATAGTATTTTGAATGCCATCATTAGTTTTTAAAATATATTCATGAATGATTTGTGCAGCTTGTTCTATAGTTTCTGCTTCCTTTAGTTCAGCACCTCGTAATGATGGGTCGTCTCTCAGTAAGATGAATAAAAACTTAATCTGGTTTTCTTCATTATTCAAGTCAAGGTTATTTTCAAAGCAAAACTTATTATACTTTAGAATATTTTGACCACGAAACTTGAAAATACCAAAAGCAAAATCATCCTCAGTTTTACCACCCTGAGTTTTAGTTGGATCAGGTTTAGGTGCAATATTAGTATTACTTGATACTGTATTCTTTCTTAATCCGGGTATTACTTTAGCCATGATAATTCCTTATGGTGCATAACTTGCTCCTGCGATAGCAGCTGCTGAAATTTCTGTAAACCCTTCTTGTTTAGCAACTTCAAAAGCAATCTGCCCAGTAGAAGTATTAGCATATACTATACCTCCTACATTAGTAGCATTTGTAGTGTCTCCTGCTCCACCAATATTACTCTTGATAGATGTTGGTTCAATCTTATCTTCAGGAGTAATGTCTTCTCCGGGAGTTTGTTCGATTTTACCAATAGTTCCCATTACTAAAGGGTTCTGTGAATGCTTACCGTCTAGGAAGATACCAAAGACCCATGAACCCTGTTCAATACCTGTAGGACTTCTACCTACACCAGATACTCCACCATATGTAGCAGGGACCATTACTGTTGCCCAAGGCAAGAGTTCAGTAGGAACTTCAGACAAATACGCATTGTGCGCACCATATACCCTGACTCTCACTCTACCAAGTTTTTCAGGGTCATTCTTATTGTCTTCAACAATACCCAAAAACCATCGGGTATCATCTCCATAAAACTCTTTTTGTAAGACCTTATATATTTCCATAACTTTAATTCTGATTCAGTTTCTCACTGCCCAAGCTTGGGTCAGTATCTGTTTTTGTTGCAGTAATAGTAGCAGTAAGTCTATTACTAAAAATCGTATACATTATCTTTTGAATAAGATATTCACCTGATCTTTTCTTATCACGGACACTATCAATATTAGACTTTTCTTCAGGTGGAATATCTTTTTGAATATAGATATCCATCTTCTTACCAAGTTTATTAAATCCAAATGAAATACCCGGAACAGTAATATTGATAGGTTGTTGATCTAAGAACCCATAAATTGCTCTGGACTGTGCTTTATATAAATGCTTATCTACAGTTTCTTCTTCTAGGAAAGAGAACTTATCATCAAATAGTTTTCGTGTTACTACCTGTGTAGTATAGGTATTCTGTCCATTATGATAAGGTCTACCAATAGAAAAGTCTGGATCATAGTTATATTTTGTAGAACCATTTGACTTAGGTAAATTATCTAGAGTAGTAGGAAGATCATATATGACTTCTTCTCCGCCATATTCATAGGTATCAATAAAGTTATAATATCCACCATAAACATTTCTTGCCATTGCTAACAATGTATCTTCGTTATTATTGATAGTATAGTTGGTAATCTTTTTACTAAGAATTCCCCAGTCTTCTTCTTGACTAGCACCTTTATTGGATGTAGTTCCAAAGATATAAGGATCACCGTTATTAAATGGACTTTCCCCCAACAGTGTAGATATATCTGCAAGTTGTAAAGAATTATCTACCATTGTAGAATAGAAATAGAATGGATGACCATTATTGTTAGTGCATCTTGCAGCCATCCAGTTTGCTGCTTCTAGGGGTGATGTAGTGAAAGGGAACACTACTCGCATATCAGATTGCACTGGACTACCTTTAGATTCTACAGATACACCTAATTGTTCTGAACAAATAGTATTACAAATAGCATCTGGTTTGCCTTCATAGGTTTTACTGAAACGAGTGCTGTTACTCAGTAATGCATGTTCTTCAACTAGTTTTACGGAAAAACCAGACTTATCATCACCGACCTTTTGACCAAAATCAATTCCCATACAAATGAATTCTTTGTTCATAATAGGGTTTGCTTCAGAGTCTAACACAATAATATTGACTCTTTCTTGCCCTTGAAAGTGAACCGCATTCGATGCGTTAGCAGAGTCAATAATTACAAGACTGCCTGTGATATAGGGAAGACCAAGGTTTTCATAGATATTTACTTCTACAACAATCTTTGAAATCTCTTGCCGTGGATATCTTTCAGAAGAAACAAAAACTCTTGTCTGTGCAACATATAAAGGATGATGTCTACCAGTAGTACTCATTAGTAACTACTACCCCCGCCACCACTACTACTACTGCTACTACTGACACTAGCACTACTACTACTGCCACCGCCATTAGTAGAAGGTGCAGATATACTTGAAGTGTATGAAGTATCTCCAAATCCACTACCAATAACAGTTTCAACCTGCTCCCCTGAAGTTTCGGATAAGATTCTTTTGAACTGCTTATCAAACTGAGTAATCACTTCTGGTCTCAACACCTTAATAGGTCTAACCTCTTCATTTTCTTTTCCATATCGTTCAAGGAAGGTGACAGGAGTAATAGTAGCAGGGATAATAGCATCATAGTTGGTAGCAATATAATCTTCATATTCATTTTGGATGAATACAAAAGAAGAGTTATTATCTAGAACACCATCATCACCAGTAGTTTTATTTGCAAAGAATGGTGACTGACTAACTACCGAACCTGTAAATCCTAAATTCTTATAGGTTACAAAGTTTCTTTCTTTTGGGTTTTCAGTATCATTTGCTGTGATAGTGTTAAAGGGAAGTGTAACTCCATCACTATCAGCAAATACTCCACCTAATACAGTAGCTAGGTCAACATTTACATCTGACCTAAACTCAAATCCAATATATTGTGGAGCAGTAGCAGTTATCAAGTCCAGTTGATTATCAACTAAAGTGAATGTATGGTATACAATAGAAGTAGGTGCAGTTCCACCAGAACCTACAATAGAGTTTATGATAGCTCCTAGTTGTAAGGATACAACACTTTGAAGTTCCGCAGTGAATCCTAATACTCCTACTAAGAAGTTAGTCTGCCAATCATCAATCGTATATTCGTCATCGTTGATAAACTGTGATTGTAAAACTCCTGCAATCTGAAGTGCAGTTCCACCCGGAATAAGATTTCCCAAGATTGCCTGAATACCAAGTTCATCCAAACTAAAGTTAGTAAAAATAGAACTAAGATTAGAAATATTAATTTTGTCAATAATAAAGTTAGAGGGGTCGTTAGCATCCACACCATTCCAACTAATTTCATACGACACTCTTTGAATAAAAGGAGCATTAGGACTGATATCAACATAGTTGCCACTGGCATTCTCATAGTGATGCTTGGCATTATATTCTTCTACTACTGTATCAATCTTAATATTCTTGTCTACTTCGTTCTCTGTAGTAAGAATAGATTCACTATTAATAAAGTTAGTATCAGTAAGAACTTTTGCTGTGATCTGGTAACTCATTCCAAATGAAAGATCACTAATAGTTGCTTTTGTATTATTCTCTGTGGTAACAATACTATAGTTTGTTGCTACAGTATTTCCTAGAGCAGTTACTACTTCTACTACCCACTCACTAGTATTTACAAAAGTTTCTGCTGTAGTTAATTCAAGCTCTAACTCACTATTGATAGTAGGTGTTCCAGTATAAACTCTATCAGCTGGTGTTTTTTCTACAATAATTTGACCCATATCAGGTCGTCTTCTTAAAATCTTTCCAGTAACACCAGATGTTTGACCTTCAATGTTACTACCTACTAAGAACTGCTCTGCAATATTTGCTCTAGTAGTAAAGACAATATTAGGGTATTCTTCTTTTGCCTTGTCACTAATCCGTGATCTGGTTAAGGGCCATCCTCTTTCCTTTAGGTCATCATTTAGAAGATAGAATGTCCAGTGATAGTCAGGAGAACCATATAAGTCGTTAGAAACTTGATCAGGTCTGTCACCATCTCTCAGGTTATATTCTTGATAGAAAGAAATGTCATCCTTGACTCTATCAATCAAATCAATATAGGCACCAATGTCTTGAACTGCAACAGATGTTGATTCGTTACCAAACTTATAATTGACTGTAGGATAGTTTGTGAAATATGACATATTAATAACCATCTCGAATCTTAGCGGCATGCAACGCTGTTTCTTCTTGGAAAGACATAGACAACTGAACTTCATTTGCCTTACCATCTGCAAAGAACGAAGCAGACCTTGGGTTTATTACAGTATTTACACTTGTAAGGTAACAGGGCAAAAGTTTAGGAGCTTGAGTCATTTTGACACCTCTATATAAAAATTCAATTGTGAATTTGGTGGGAAATTTATACCCAAGTCCATCCAATATCCGCTCTGGATATGCATTTTCTCTAAAAAAGTTTACTATATTTTCTATAGAGGAAGATTCTGCTGAACTTTGAGGACTCATTAGAAATGAAAATGAAAAGGTTCTGACTGCAACATCTCTAAACACAGAACGCTTATGTGGGTTTGCTGATCTCTCCGTCCCTGCCGCAACACCAGAAGCAATTGCTGGTGCAATATCTTCAGTAAAACCTTGGACACCTAAACTGAATAAATCACCGACACCACTGAGATTATCACCAAACTGCTCAAACTTATCAGTATCATTTAACTTCATGTTACGCAAATTTGCTGCTTGGGCAGCAACTGCTGTTCCGGCACTTTTAGATTGATTTATAAGTTTATTGCGCCCTTCATCCCCTGATGTCGCTAATCTTGCAATTTCACCAGCAACACCTAAGTTAGCGTTATCATATACTAATCCATCAGAAAAGTTTACTGCTTCAGGAAAATATAAAGAACACTGTCCAGCAGATTTACCACCCTTTGCAATAAACATAACACTGGCTTTGTATTTTTCATCTGGTTCAACCGGATATCTTAAACCCGCAGCTGCTGGAGTTGTTACATCTGCTACATCTACCATTAGTAATCCTATAAATATTTGAATATTTTATACTTATTTATATGGTGGTTATGAAAACTTACAAAGGTAAATACAAGTTAAAGAAACCTGAGAAATACGACGGAGACCATACACAGGTTATTTATCGTTCAGGTTGGGAGAGATTTGCA
>Ga0098046_1000384_pt1 | contig 16163 bp, 11 predicted proteins | sample 11BtaG_FD_77067 | JGI IMG/M metagenome (GOLD analysis project Ga0098046, IMG submission 77067) | Marine viral communities from the Subarctic Pacific Ocean - 11B_ETSP_OMZ_AT15265_CsCl metaG | ecosystem: Environmental > Aquatic > Marine > Oceanic | place: Pacific Ocean | collected 2015-01-16
ACTAAAGAATCGTTTAACTCAAGTTGAAACAGCCTTACAAAGTTTAGGTAGACAACAAGCCGGAACGTTAGACTCTGCATATACAGCAAAAAGCCTTCAAGAACTTAACTCTATCAAAGAATCCATTCTTTCTAAAATGAAAGTATTAAAAGAAGAAGAAACTATGTTTGTTTCTACTAAAGGAGGAGACACGAAAGCTGTAAAAATGGATATGAAAACAGCAATGGACTTAAAAAAAGACCCTGCTATAACTGCAATAGACACAGCTAAAGGTAAATCACTTAAAGAAACCGACGGTATTAACTTCTCGTTAGACGAAACAAAAGCAATTGCTAAATCTGTTGGTAGAGCACTAATCAAAGCTTTAAAAGCAGCAGGAGATGAAGTAGCAAGAATTAAGGCACATCGTTTAGAAGAAGGTAGTTTTGATGTACATATTACTTATAAAGGTGAAGCAGGAGAAGATGAGTTTTCTTTTTATATAGTTGATGATACGCTACACCTAGTAGATTTTTCTTTCGATAAAGAACTAGTAGAAGTAGGTGTTAAACCTTCAGGAGAGGCAATCGTAAACGTGGATGTACTAACAAATGAACTACTTAAACATTTTAGATCGCTCAATGAAGACCATGACCCAGACCAAGAACAAAAGGACGATGAAGAAGAACATGGAGTAGGGTATGACGACGAAGGACGTCCATTAGGAGAAGGAGAAGGAGACGACCATCACTATATAAAGGTACCTAATACAGATTATAAAAAAGCGCAAGCTATACTAGATCAGAACATTGACCCTACTTATGTTAAGATGGAGGTAGTTGATAACGATGGAGCTGGTAATGTTATATTCTACTTTATATTTAAACATGAAGACGGCTTTGACGATATGTACGATGACTCTGGAGATAAAGACTCAGAGTTTTATCAAGAACCTGATGAAGATCCACAAGCATTTATTTACGATGCTGCTATGGATTTAAGAGCTAACGATATTACCGTAACAGACTCTTCCGCCGACTTAGATGAAGCAACAGACCTTAATGACCCAGTCCTCATGAAAATGAGAGTAGCTAAAAAAAGAAACGCAGACTTTAAAAAATTAGATGCTTATAGCAAATCTCCAGAAGGAAGAGCAGCTGTTAGATCACAAGCTAGTGCAGAAAGAAAAGAACAAAAAGCAAGAGAGATTGTCCGTAAGTTGAAAATCAAAAGAGCACAAGTAGAAAGAGAAATGGAAAACGATCCAGGTACCGAACCTCAAGGTGGTCCAGTATCAGATATGTACGGTGATCAATTAAATAAAATTGACAATGCTATTGAAAAAGCAGCATCTATATACAATAAACCTATGGACTATGATACAGCAGTAGGTAAAGTAAATGAAGGAGATGGCCAGTTAGTAACCTTTGGGTATGATCTTGATATGATTCAACAAGTAGTTAACCATTTACAGAGTAAATACCAAGAAGGAGATGATTTCGAACTACATATTGGTAGAGGAGATGATTTACCTAACGCAGTTACTCTAAAGAACCCAGCATTAGAAAGGGATTATGACTTAAATGATATGCTTAATGCAGCTCAAAGTGACGAAGATAGGTATGATGCTTATACCGACTACGAACAACGCAGAAGAGAAGAAGACGATTATTACGAAGATCCTGATTACTATAAAGAAGTTAAAAATATGAATGAAATAAAAGCTGCTAAAATACAAAAAGCACATAGTAAAGTAGTTAATATAATGAAAGACCTTGCTAAGAAATACAAAGCAGGTGATAAATCAGTAGTAGATCAACTCAAAACACTTACAATTACTAAAAAGAAACTAGAAGCTGAATTAGAAAAAGCAGTAGCCGGTACACACCGTGGTCAGGAGTTAGACGAAAAACAACTAAATGAATATGCTTCTAGAAATTTAGATGAAATATTTGGAGCACTAGGATACAGACAAGGCTTTGATGAGTTTATAGATGATAATCCTGGATGTGTTGAAGTGATAATGGAATGGATAGGAAGTATTAGAGACTTTCAACAAAAGCTATCTCAAGAGTACGATAATGAAGAGTTAGAGAATTTAGGATTCTATTTCGGAGATGATGATATGTACGAAAATATTAATGAATCACTCAATCCAGAAGTATCCAAAAAGGTAGATCATTTCATAAAAGCTATGGCCAAGAGATATGGGTATGAAGAGCAAGATGCTGTTTATGCTATTATGGCAGCTCTTAAACAAAGAAAGTTTGATGGATTAAATGAAGATTTATCAATGAAGATTGGCAAAGTAGTAGCTATAAAAAAATACAATGCAGTTAAGAACCAAAAAGAACCTGTAGATGTAAAAATAACCGACTATATCAAAAAACCAGGCTCAAAGGATTTTGTAGAATATGAACTTAAAGGAAAGAAAAGAAAAGTGTCTGTTGACGTTTTCAAATCTACTTTAGCTGAAAATATGGTTGCAGATAAGGATATAGCAAAAGAGATTAAAAAACTTGAAGATGAAAATCCAAAAGGATTCGCAAAAGAAATCTCAAGGTTAAAAGCTAGACAAGCAGCTATACACTTAATGAAAAAAGCTAAATCTAGAGGCCAAATAGACGAAAAGAAAAAAGTATTAAAAGAATTTACAGACTACAGATTTAAAGGCTCAGAAGTAATAGACGATGCTAACGAAAGAGGTCCTGATATGTTCGGTAAAGGTATATTTGCTGAATTACTACCTAAAGGTGTAGCTAGTGAAAATGATGCCGTTGAAGCTTTAAAAGCTCATGATAAGAGTCCTATCAAAAATAGAATGGGGAGGTATGCGCCAATGTTTGTTCATCTTCAATATCATAATTTAGAGCACGAAGGTGAAGAATACCAAATGCATCAAACACAATACTACAATAGTAACTTTAAAGACAAAGATCCAAACTTTAATCCTGGAGTATCTAAAATTACTCTATTTAAAGACCCAGACGGAGAAGATACTAACTTAGGTACTATTATTGTTAAGACAGATGAATATGTACAAGATCTTAGAAACTTACCTGGATTAGGTAAAAGACATATGGAAGAAGCAGGACCCGGATTTAAACATGATTGTGCTGCTAAAGTAATTCATAAAGAACATGGAGAAGGAAATTGTATTCCGGAAAAACACACCCTAGTCAAAGAAGGTAAAAAATATGTAGTTACACATTACGATGTTTTATTTGAAAGCGGAAAAACAGTAGAAGATATTCCTGTTAGTGAATTAGATATTAAAACTACTAACGAGCACTGGCATAAAGGATACAAAAAGAAAAAGAAATAATATGCATAAATTAGAAAAACTCATATTAGAATCATACGCAGAACTTACCTTAAGAGAGGAAGAACAATCTAGAGGTACGTTGGGCTTAGAGGAATTACCAAAGTCCTTTAGAGATAGTATTGAAAAAAGATACGGTGCTTCTAAGTGGCCTGATAAAGATTTTGTATCTTCTGATATGAAAACCTACTTTAAAACTATATCTGTTGATAAAACCACAGGTAATATAGGACATAGACCTATCTCTTTACCCTCATTTGAAGGTTTATATACAAACTTTTCTGATATAGTAGGAGATATAAAAGGACTAATGAACAATCAAGACGTTAGGACTGATAAAAGAGCTAGAGAATTATTTGAATTAATAAAAACTAATTTTAGAAAACTTCAAAGTTACCTTAGAAACGAAAGACCTGATCAATATGAACTCATGAAGATGAGACGTTCAATGGAAGAATCAGTTAAAACTCTTAAGGAAATGTATAGCCAAGAAGAGGAACTTAAGTTAGATTTGATTGCTCATAGACTATTTAATAAAGACTATAATAAGTTATCTGATGAAGATAAACAGATAGTCTTAAAAGATAAACATAAAGTAGGAGTACAAGAATCTCTTCTATCAGACTTAAAAGAAGCTGAAGAAGACGAAGTAAAACCTGAAGAGGAACCAGATACTTCTGCACCAGAAGAAACAGTATTAGAAGATGCTACAGATACTATACTCTCTAAATTCCCTACTCTTAAAGCAGCAATAATCAAACTACAGACAGAAGATTTTAAAGAATTTGTAGACAGTATAGATTGGATATCTCCTAGACCTAGTGAGTTTAGAATTAATATGAAAAACGGACAAGAGTACATATTAAAATGGACAGGTAAAAGCTTTCAAGCACAAATCTTAGGTAAGAGGTACTTTATAGATAAGATAGATGATTACCAACAAGCATTAGATAAACTAGCAATTCTATATAAAGAAGGTCCTATGAAAGGAGCTGGAGAAGGAGAAACCGCAGATGTAGATAGCGGATCATCTGGAGGTGGAGGAGGAGACTTCCCCGGTGTAGAAGGCGGAGGAGATTCCGGAGTTGATGCTCTAGGAGGAGATGATACAGCAGATACAGGAGGAGACGAAGGTGGAGCTGATTTAACAGATGAACCAGTTGATTTTGAAGAACCAGCTGAAGAACCAGAAGTATAATAAAAAACTAAAACAAATATAATGGACAATTTTGACTTAAGAAAGTTTTTAGCTGAAAACAGAAAACCAGTTAACGAAAATCAAGATCATAGTGATGAAGAAGAGCTAGACCTAGTACCGGACCTTGATAAAGGAGGTAAAAATTATAGCGATAACGGGTACGAATCATATAAATTACAAGTTAAAGCAGGCTACCAGATCCCTGAACCATACTCACTAAAGAACTATAAAAATGCTGCTGAGTTAAATAGAGAACAAGCTAAAGACGAAGGACACAGAATAGGAAAATACGTTGTTGAACTTGAAGGTCAAGAATTAGAACAATTTGTTAACGACTGGATGAAAGCTTGGAATGAAGAAATCTCAGGAGAAGAAAAAGCATAGTAATAGCAACTAGCATAGAATGAATATTATAGATAGAGTAATATTAGAATGGTCATATAAGACCAAAAAAGGATATCCTGACATTAACAGTCAAGAGGATATGGATCTGTTTGAATCTATGTTTGGTTTTAATATATCAGAAAGAAAAGGAGAAAATGAAGCTAAAATAATAAGTCAACTCGTTTCTAGGTTTCCTGGCAAATACGGTAAAATGTCTGATCCAATAAGGATAGCCAATAAAGAGGGTATTGATAGTAACGAGTTTATTAAAGATCTTAAAAGCGTAACTAACAGTGAAATAGAAATAAAATCTATACCTCCTAAAACATCACCTAATCCTAGCGGAAAATATTTCTTTTTTCAATTTAATTACGAAGAAAATGAAATCGGTATACTTCTAGCCAGCGGAGGCAATAAGGGTAATAAGTTTGAAACTGTAGTAGCTAACGATCTGCAAAAATTCAAAGAAGGCGATAAAGACTTTACTTATCAATCATTGATTGAAAAAATGATTAAGGAATTTAAATTAACTCCTACTAATTTTGAAATTAAAGAAGAAGGAAGTAGAAACCAAAAAAGACCGCTTATATTTACACCAGAAGGACCTTTATTAGGAACTCCAATTAAAAGTGATGGAGATGCACAATCTATAGCGGAAACTTTAACTGATCTAACTTTAATAGTAAATAATAAACCAATTTACATATCCCTTAAATTTGGCTCTACATTAACTTTTTTCAACCCCGGTGTTAAAAAGATATTTACTGAAGAAGATATCAAATCAGGTAAGATTAAGACTGAAAGCGGTATTGCATTATTAGAGACATTAGGAATAGATAATGAATTATTTTGTAGAGTATTCAACGAGTACAGGGAAGATGGATCAGGAACAAATTTCAGTGAGTACCACAAACTAGCAAATGCTGATCCAGAAAAACTGTACAATTTACTACATTCAGGTATAGGGCACGGCTACTACATGTTAAAAGGTAGTGACTCAGGTGATACGAATTTATTTTTAGTAACTGAGGAGTACGTAAAAAAAGCATCAAGACCTACCTCAGGTGTCACTATACGTTACGGAGGCAAAGGAGGAACCGCAAAAAGAATTGATATAGTATTTACCACAGCAGTCTATAGAATGACACTGAATATAAGAAGTAAAAGTAAAAAGGTAGCTCCTACTAATATGATGGGAGACTATAAACCTATTTAGTTATGGCAAAAGATATAAAAAAGATAATAGCACAAGAGTATATCAAGTGTGCTAAAGATCCAGCATACTTTATGCGGAAATACTGTTATATACAACACCCTACTAGAGGACGTATATTATTTAATTTATATCCATTCCAGGAAAAAGTACTACACCTATTTAGAGATAATCAATATTTAATTACTTTAAAATCTAGACAGTTAGGTATATCTACATTAGCAGCAGCATACAGTTTATGGTTAATGTTATTTCATAAAGATAAAAACGTACTTGCTCTAGCAACTACTCAAGCAACTGCACGTAACTTAGTTTCTAAAACTATGTTTATGTATGACCAACTACCTAAATGGTTAAAGCTGCCTGCAGTAGAAAAAAATAAACTATCTTTAAGATTAAAAAATGGATCTAAAATCACAGCTAAATCTTCTAACGCCGACGCTGCAAGGTCAGAGGCAGTATCACTATTGCTTATCGATGAGGCAGCCTTTATTGATAACATTCAAGAGACGTTTACTGCTGCACAACAAACCTTAGCTACAGGAGGGCAATGTATGGCCTTATCAACTCCTAACGGTATAGGTAACTGGTTTCACCAAACATGGGATAAAGCAGAATCAGGTGAAAATAGTTTCTTACCTATTAAGTTACCTTGGACGGTACATCCTGAAAGAAATCAACAATGGAGAGAACAACAAGATCAAGACTTAGGACCTCGTATGGCAGGACAGGAATGTGATTGTGACTTCTTAGCTTCCGGAGATACAGTATTCGAACCAGATGATATGATGTTTTACGAACAGACATATCTAAAAGAGCCTCTAGAAAAAAGAGGAGTAGATACTAATTTATGGATTTGGGAAGGTGTAGATTATACTAAATCATATATGGTAGTAGCAGATGTAGCTAGAGGAGACTCAGCAGATTATTCTGCATTTCATATATTTGATATTGAAACTTGTACTCAAGTAGGAGAATATAAAGGTAAGTTATCTCCTAAAGACTACGGTAATGTATTAGTAGGTATAGCAACAGAATACAATCAAGCACTATTAGTAGTTGAAAATGCTAATATTGGATGGGCTACTATCGAACAGATAATGGAAAGACAGTATAGCAACCTGTATTATAGTTCAACTTCTCAAATGGAAACAGTAGAGTCTTATATGACTAAGTACGAAAGAGATAAATTAGTACCTGGCTTTACTATGTCTGTTAGAACAAGACCTTTAGTAATTGCTAAAATGATAGAGTACATAAGGGAAAGAGGAGTAACTATACAATCCAAAAGACTCATCGGTGAAATGAGAGTATTTGTTTGGAAAAATGGTAAACCTCAAGCACAGATTAACTACAATGATGATTTACTAATATCCTGCGCTACAGCACTATATGTAAGAGATACAGCATTGAGACTTAGACAACAAGGAATGGACTTAGCTAGAGCTCAACTATCCTCATTTCAGAATTTAAACGCTCAAAACAAAGGAATCATGAGATCAGTTGGTTCCCAACAAAATAATCCTTATCTTATAGATTATGGCACCGGTGAACCAGAAGATATATCTTGGTTATTATAAAGGAGCTATTTATAATATATACTGAATTAAAATATTCATTGAATGGCAGATAAATCACTATTTCCAAGACTACAGAGACTCTTCTCTTCAGATGTCATAATTAGAAATGTTGGCGGTACCAATTTAAAGGTAGCTGATATTAATAAAATACAAACTACAGGAAACTTTGAAACTAACTCTTTAGTTGATAGGTTCTCTAGATTACACATATATAATAATAAAAATCTATTTAACCCCAACCTTAACTACCAATCACTACGTATTCAACTATACTCTGACTACGAAGCAATGGATACTGATCCAATCATAGCATCAGCTTTAGATATACTAGCAGACGAAGCGACTCTTAAGAACGATATGGGAGAAGTACTTTCAGTTAAATCATCAGACGAGAATTTACAGAGAGTCCTTTATAATCTATTTTACGATGTATTGAATATAGAGTTTAATTTATGGTCTTGGGTAAGAGGAATGTGTAAACATGGAGATTACTTCTTAAAATTAGAAATAGCAGAAAAGTTTGGTGTATATAACGTACTTCCTTATACTGTATATAATATGAGTAGACATGAAGGGGCTAATCCTGAAAAACCTGCTGAAGTACAGTTCACTATAGACCCCGATGGTTTAGCATCATCACAAGATCCTACATATATACCTAAAAGAGATTCAAAAGCTGTAGTATTAGACAATTACGAAGTAGCACACTTTAGGTTAATATCAGATCATGCATACTTACCTTACGGTAGATCCTTTATTGAACCAGCTAGAAAGATATTTAAACAGCTTACTCTTATGGAAGATGCGATGTTGATACATCGTATAATGAGAGCACCAGAGAAAAGAACATTCTTTGTTAATGTAGGTTCAATACCACCAGCAGAAGTTGATCAGTTTATGCAAAAAACGATTAACACAATGAAAAAGACTCCTTATGTTGATCCTAAAACAGGTCAATATAATTTAAAGTTTAATATGCAGAATATGATGGAGGATTTCTACGTACCTGTAAGGGGAGGAGATGCTTCTACTAGAATTGAAACGACTAAAGGTTTAGATTACGACGGAACTAACGATATACAGTATTTACAGGCTAAAATGTTTGCTGCTTTAAAAATACCTAAAGCATACTTCGGGTATGAAGGAGATTTAAGCGGTAAAGCTACATTAGCTGCAGAAGATATAAGATTTGCCAGAACTGTTGAGAGAATACAGAAGATAGTAGAATCAGAATTAACTAAAATAGCACTCGTACACCTATACACACAAGGATTCACAGGAGAAAGTTTAACTAACTTTGAGTTAAAGTTAACTAACCCATCTGTGGTATATGAACAAGAAAAAGTAGCACTACTTAAAGAAAAAATAGATTTAGCAAATCAAATGAAGGATTCTAAAATGTTCTCCACAGATTACATCTATGACCATATCTTTAATTTATCTGAAGATCAGTATAATGAAATGAGAGACTTGGTTAGAGAAGATGCTAAAAGAGCATTTAGAATAGCTCAAGTAGAAGCAGAAGGTAATGACCCAGCTAAATCAGGTAGATCTTACGGTACACCACATGACTTAGCATCTATGTACGGTAGGAGAGCTACTTCTACTGAAAAAGGAGGAGGACCAGGATCTGTACCACCAGGGTATAACGAAATTGGACCAGAAGGAGGTAGACCAAAAGAAAAAGCATCAATTTACGGAACTAATGCAGACCCTATAGGTGGAAGAGATAGATTAGGAGTTCACGGCATGCATGGAGGCTTTGATTCTGATAATGAAAACGTAGCAGAAACTAACACAACAAAAGCTCAGACTATGTATCATCAAATGAAAGATTCTTTTGAAGATAAGAAGAAAATGATATTTGAAGACAATAAAGAAACACCTTCTAAGCTATTAGATGAAAATCAACTTAAAGATTTAGAGGACTAACCCATATTTATATATAGTAACCGTATATTATGAAGATAAAACATTCAAAGTTTAAAAATACTGGTTTAATCTACGAACTGTTAGTTAAACAAATAGCAGCTGATACTCTGTCAAAGAATGAATCAGCAGCAGTTGGTATATTAAAGAAGTACTTCGGCGGAAATACTGTACTAGGAAAAGAATTAAAATTATACGAGTATATTTTAAAGAATAATAACTTAAGTGAAGCTAAAGCTGAAACTGTAGTCTCTTCCATAACAGAAATTTCTAGGAAATTAAATCAAAAGACTTTAAAAGAGTCTAAGTATAGATTAATTTCTGAATTGAAAGATAAATACAATATAGAAGACTTTTTTGCTATACAAGTAAGAGATTACAAACCTTTAGCAGCATTATATTGTTTATTAGAAGCTCAAAACAACAATACTTTAGTAAATCCTGAATTCTTAGTTAATAACAAACTAACAGTACTGGAGCATTTAACTTCATCAGAAGTAAATAAAGAAGCAGTTAAAGATACCTTAATAGAAGAGTATTCTAAATACGATAAAGACCTAAGGTTACTAACGTATAAGATTCTACTTGAAAAATTTAATAGCAACTACAAGACTCTTCTACCAGAACAAAAAAATATACTAAAAGAATTCATAACTTCAGTTAATTCTACTACTAGATTAAGAAATTTAGTTAATGAAGAAGTAATTAAGATTAAAACTGAAATTAAAAAACTATCAGAAAAAGTTAAGGACGATGTAGTTAAGATTAAACTACAAGAAGTACTTAAAGGTATAAAAGTAATTAAAAAGACTGAAAAAATTAGCGATAACCACCTTATTAACTTAATGCAATATTACGATCTAGTAAGCGAAATGCGAAAACTATGAAACGTAGCGTAATTGTAAAAGCTATAAAGGAAGTTATTGAAGAACTTAGCTCCACCTCTGGAGTAGCAGGATACCAAACTCCGTTTGCTTTTAGTAAAGGGAATAAGAAAAATAGAGCTACAAAGCAGGCTGAGAAGTTAGGTTATAAGACTGTAAAAACAAAAAAAAGACCACATAACACTAAAATGTTTGATTATCTAGATGAAAACGTTAACTGAAAAATATAGAGGAGTACTAAACGAAACGTTTAACAAGACACAATTCGTTAGAGATGCTCGCATGGCATGGCCAAATTTAATATCTCAATTCAATGGATTTGAAGATACTGTATCAATTTTAAAAAATAAAGGTATGATTTCCGATGCTGCCAAAGCAGAAGAAAAAGTACACAACCTTTCTGATGAAGCTATCAGAAGAGGAGTCGATTTTGAACTTGAAGCAATGGGTTTAATGTCACAAGATAAAATATCAGAAGAAGATAGAGCAAAAGCAACAGATAAAGCAGTAAAGAATTTAGAAAAAGATTCGTTACATTACTTAAATTTACTTTCTGGAGAATCTTCTAAGGTAGATAAACATGATAAACCAGTTGAAGCAAAAAAAGGAAATGAAGTAGATACTTTCAATGGTATGAAAAAAGCTGAACTTAAAGAAGAAGCTGGAATACCAACAGCATTTGATGATGAGAGTTTCGATGCTTTACGTGATATTATTTTAAAATATGTAGAAGATCCAGACGATGCAGAAAAAGCTGTACAGCAAGTAGACGATCACGGATTAGATTCATTAGCTCCAGAGTTATTAGCTAACTTAGATAGAGACCCAGAATATAAAGCTTGGTATAATAACCTTCACGGTATTAAAGAAGCAGATCCTATTCCTACTGAACCAGGTGTACCGGGAGAAAGAGCTTCTAACCACGATAGAAAAATGGCTATGAGAAAAATCATAGACTTTCTAACTATTGTAGGTCATCCAGATTCAGGCTATAAAGTAGGTAATCAAGAAGCAATTGATTTTCTTAAAACTCATAAAGATGATATCTTTAACGGTGATATAGATTTTAATGATATCAACGACGTATGGAGCAACTATGATGAGTATGAAACTATCAATACTGACATACCCGAAGTAATGGGAGTTGACAGAAAAGGTAATAAACAACCTGAAACAGGAGGAAGTAATGCTGTTAAATATAAAGCTGCAGCTAGAGATGTGAAGCAAGAAGCTATGTCTGATCAACAGATGAAAGATATAGAGAAGTATGGACAGGAAGATAAGGTTGTAAAAGCTTTCAAACCTGGAGATATGTTTTCAAAAGAGTTTGATTATGAAGGAATGTTAGAATATGGTTTAAAAGTAAGACTCAATACTCCACTAGAGACATTACAAGCACTATTTAACTCATTTGAAGATGTAAATTACCATTCAGAAGGAAGTCACTTATCTTATGCTATAGATTCAATACAGGAAAAAGATAAAGCAGAAGCGTTAGATCATTTGAGAAACTTTAAAAAAGCTATTAAGAAAACTTTAGTTAGTTTCAATGAAGGAGTAAATCCTGATAGAAGAGAATTAGAAGAAGCAGAAGCAGTAATTGATGAAGGAAGGGGAGACTTAGACACCATTGTACGAGTAATTACTGATATGGCTAATGAAGACGGTATTACAACTAAAGAAGCAGCTTTAGAAGTAATAGAAGCACTAAGAGATGCTTATATGATAGATGCTTACGACGAAGGTATAGAAGAAAAGAAAGGAAAAGATCATGACGGAGATGGCGATGTAGATAAAGATGACTATATGGCAGCAAAAGACGCAGCTATTAAGAAGTCAATGGGCAAAGATGAAATTGTAAAAGAAAATATCAAAGCAATTATATCTAAAGTATTAGAAGAGCAAGTAATAAACGAAGCTGCCACAAATGAATTAGCAAAATTTGCTGACCAGTATGGTGGGTTTGAAGGAATGAAAGCAGCTATTATACAGTTACAAGATGTAGTTACAGATATAGAAGCTTATTACGATAAAACTAGAACTAAAATACAAAAGGTATATAACACTTTAGGAGACATTAGAAACGAAGAAGGTTTAAAAGTAGGAGGATTTTTAGCTCCTTCTATTGAATCAGCTTTCAATAAAGACTTAAGACCGGTTACTAAAGTAGGGTTTACAAAAGGTTTGGATCAGCCAAAAGTTAAAGTAATATCTCAAAGAGATATAGACAGAAACGATATGGGATCTCCAAACTTAGGAGAAGCAGAACCAGCTAAGGAAACTGTATTCTCTGCACCCTTAAATGGAACATTAAGAGAAAGTAAAACCAAATAACATGGCACAACTATTAATAGAAGTAACACCATTTAACTCTATACTTAAGGAATCAAAAGAGAAACCGGGAGTATATGAGGTTGAAGGTATTATGCAAAGAGCAGTATCAAAAAACCAAAATGGTAGAACCTATAGTAAGGCTATATTAGAAAGAGAATCTAAAAAATACATGGAAGAGTTTGTTAAGAACGGTAATGCGTTCGGAGAACTTGATCACCCTGAATCTCCTATTGTCTCCTTAAAGAACGCCTCTCATATAGTAAAAGAGTTATGGTGGAAAGGAAACGACCTTATGGGACGTGTAGAATTACTCAACACACCAGCAGGAAATATAGTTAAAGAGATAATAAAAGCAGGTCACACGATAGGTATTTCCTCTAGAGGTACAGGATCAGTTAACCAAACCAATGAAGGTACTTTAGAGGTACAACCAGATTTTGAATTAGTATGTTGGGACTTTGTATCTAATCCATCTACTCATGGTGCATTTATGAATCCTATATCTTTACAGGAAGGTAAAACTATTGTTTCTAAGTACAATAATCTAGATTCGATTATTAACGATATACTAAGAGCTTAATGAAACTAGCAGAGATAGCTTTATCTAATCAAAAACTAACTAGAGAAGAACAACTTCAAGTAGTTTCAATGGTGTTAGAAACTTCTAACCTTACTATTGCAGAAGCAAAAACAAATAAAATTATTAGAGAAGAGATTAAACTTAACTTAGAGTTTTATACTGAAGTTAAGAAAGGATTTATAAATGAGGGTGCTGGAATTATTGGTAGCATAATGAGCGTACTAGGAAATATAAAAGACTTTTTGACTGGAGCTAAAGTTATTAAAGATATTTCATCTTTCATAAGAGGTATTGTTGATAAAATTGCAGAAAAGTTAAAACCTTTAGTAGATCAATATGTTCCTACTAATTTACAGAACGCTGTTACAGCAACAGGTAATACAATAGTATTCAGTATAGATATGTTTAAAGGTCTAGCTAAATGGCTTTACGAAACTCTATCTCCTGCTGGACTTGCAAAGCTATTTGCAATGATCAAATATAAAACTCTTAGACCATCGGAAGAACAAAAAAAATGCATGTTAGCAGCGGCTACTGCAGTATATAGAGCGTTATTATACGTTTTAGTTGTAGCATTCTTAGTTAAATTAGGGATAGCTTTATCCGCCGTTGTTGCTGCCAAAAAAATTACCGCAGTTGCTTTAGCTGGAGGAGTCCAAAAAGCAGGGTTTGCTGCTAGTCTTAAACCTATATTCGTTAAACTCGGAGGAGGAAGCGTTTTCAAAGGAATATTTAGTACATTCAGTGCAGGAATAAAAGCAAATGATACTGCTAAATTAAAAGCTCAATTAGATGCTATTAAAAAACAAGAAACTGACGGAAGTGTATTCGAAAAAATCAATTCAGTCTGGAATCAATGCTCAACTAATTAAAAACTTTCTCAATATTTACTCAATTACTAAGTTTTATTTAGTTTTTCATAAAACGTATATATTTATATAAGAATATACAGTGATCTATACTGTATTTAATTTGTATAAACTTTCCTATTACGATTACAATAATCGTAGAAATCAAACAAAATTATTAAAATGGCAAACAAAGATTTATTCAAGCAAGCTATTGCTGAAGCAAAATCTATTAGAGAAGCCGCTATCGCTAACGCCAAGGAAGCTTTAGAAGAGTCGTTAACTCCACACCTTAAGGATATGTTAGCTGCTAAACTTCAAGAAATGGATGATTCATCTGTTGAAGAAGAAGTAGTAAACGAAACTGAAGATGTAGAAGAAGCTGTTGAAGAAACAGTAGAAGAAGGAGATAACTCTGACGAAGACACTATGGAAGAAGAAGTAGAGGAAGGATCTATGGAAGATGATGACGCAATGGAAGAAGCAGAGGATGATTCAGAAGAATCTGAAGACGATGCTGAAGACGCTGGTGAAGAAGTAGAAGACGAAGAAGAAGTAGAGGTAAAGGACATGGAAGTGGACGACCTTAAAGATCTTATTCGTGACATTATCGCACAAGAAATGGGCGATGGTGGTGAAGAAGAATTAGGCATGGACGACATGGATGCTGGAGCAGAAGTAGAACCTGAAGGTGATATGGAAGTTGGAGCAGAAGATGAAGAAATTGACCTAGACGAACTATTAGCCGAGTTAGAGTCAGCTACTAACGAGGAAGTAGAAGAAGAAGTAACAGAAGACGTAAAAGAAGAAGAAGACAAAGAAGTTAAAAAAGAAGAAGTTAAGGAAGATAATTCTGAATTAAACGAAGCTTTAAACACTATCGAAACTCTACAGAATCAATTATCGGAAGTTAACCTTCTTAATGCAAAACTATTATATGTTAATAAGGTATTTAAGTCTAACAACTTAAACGAATCACAAAAAGTTAACATCATTGCTGCATTTGACAAAGCTGAAACAGTTAAAGAAGTAAAATTAGTATTCGAAACTGTTTCTGATAACTTTATAACTAAAAAAGTTGTAAAAGTTAACGAGAGCAAATTAGGAATGGCATCTAAAGCTACAGGAACTACTGCTGCTAAACCAGAAGTAATTTCAGAAGTAAGTGATGCAGTAAAAAGAATGCAAAAACTAGCTGGTATTATTTAAAAACCAAAAAAAACTATTAAACAAACTTTAATCATGGAAATTAATTCTCTATTAGAAAGCGCAAATGGCTACAAAGCCTTGCAAAATGATGCTGCGAAACTTGCAGACAAGTGGGGAGCATCAGGATTGCTTGAAGGATTAGATGCTAAAACATCTAACAACATGGCTATCATGTTAGAAAATCAAGCAAAACAAATCGTAGCTGAGCAATCATCTACAGGAGGAAGTGCAATCGGTGCGTCCGGTGGTGGATCTGAACAATGGGCAGGAGTTGCTTTACCTTTAGTAAGAAAGGTATTCGCTCAAATCTCATCTAAAGATTTCGTCTCAGTTCAACCAATGAACTTACCTTCAGGTCTAGTATTTTACTTAGACTTTAAATATGGATCAGGAGTAAACGGAAGAGCTGCTGACTCAAGCATGTACGGAAATGCATCAGGTGTAGACAAAATCGGAGTGGATGTAGATCCAAACGGTGGACTTTACGGAGCTGGTCAATTCGGATATTCAATCAATCCAGAAAGCGTAGCAGTATCAGCTGCAGCTACTGGATCTGCTGTATCTTCTTCAGTTGCATTTGACAACGATGTAGACAAAGCTGACTTCTTTACAGTAGCAGTTGGTTTACCATCTGGAGCTGACGCAGAAGGTGTAAGAGCATTTAGATTAGTATCTGGTTCAACAGATATCACTTCTAACCCTG
>Ga0098046_1000397_pt1 | contig 15996 bp, 6 predicted proteins | sample 11BtaG_FD_77067 | JGI IMG/M metagenome (GOLD analysis project Ga0098046, IMG submission 77067) | Marine viral communities from the Subarctic Pacific Ocean - 11B_ETSP_OMZ_AT15265_CsCl metaG | ecosystem: Environmental > Aquatic > Marine > Oceanic | place: Pacific Ocean | collected 2015-01-16
CACTAATTAAATGGCAGAAGCAAAAAATAGTTTTTTAGCGTCTAAAATGAACAAAGATTTAGACGATAGGCTTATACCTAGTAATGAGTATAAAGATGCTTTAAACGTGGCTGTATCTAATTCCGAAGACAGTGATGTTGGTGCTTTAGAAAATATTTTGCAAAACACAAATGTATTACCAATTTCTGAAGAAACTAACTTAGGGGCAAATGATGGAGAAATAATAGGTTATGTAGTAGATAGTTCTACTGATAGTGTATACTTGTTTTGGACAAATTACACTGATAATTCTAGTGATAAGCTAAGTAACCACCAATCTGCATCCTCAGGTACTAATTCCTACATACTAAGATATAACGCTGCTGATACTATAGGTACATTAGCAGAAGTTTTAGTTTCGGGGACTTTTTTAAATTTATCTACCACTCACCCTATATACGGCGTTAACGTTGTTGAAGACTTACTTTTTTGGACAGATAATAGAAATCAACCAAGAAAAATAAATATAAGAACAGCTTTAGCTAATACTGCGTATTATACAACAGAGGATCATGTATCGGTTGCAAAATACGCTCCATACAAGCCTATAGACTTATATAAAGATTATTCAGGCACTTATAAAACAACTATGAAAGATGTTGTTAGTCAGCAACTGCCCGACGGATCTACAAGCAATCCGGATTATAATCCTGACTACGCCGGAGACCCTAACTATTTACAAGATAAATTTGTTAGATTTAGCTACAGATTTAAATACGATGATGGAGAGTATTCTATTATAGCTCCTTTTACTCAAATAGCTTTTATACCTAAACAAGATGGAAGTTTTTTAGCAGAGGATGAAGACAATGCTTACCAAAGTACAGTGGTTAGTTTTATGGAAAATAAAGTTAATCAAATATCTTTAGTTATTAATTTACCGGATAGTGGTAATAATTTAGAAAATAACTATAAAGTAAAAGAAATAGACATACTGTATAAAGAATCTGACGGTATTGCTGTTAGCGTTTTAGATACTGTAGGTATTAATGATATAAAAAATTCAGCAGGAGCATCAAGTATTTATGAATACAGCTATCAATCTAGAAAGCCAATAAGAACGCTTCCTCAAGATCAAACAACTAGAGTTTATGATAAAACTCCTGTAAGAGCATTTTCTCAAGAAGTAAGTGGGAATAGAGTTATTTATGGAAACTACGTTGACAAACACACTGCTCCGGATCATTTAAAATATCAAGTTACAGCGACTAAAAAGTTTTCTACCGGAACAGATAGTAACTATTCGTATATAGAATACCCTGAGCATACTTTAAAAAGAAATAGAAATTACCAAGTAGGATTTATTTTAAGCGATAGATACGGAAGACAATCTGACGTTATATTATCAGACGTAAGTAGTAACAATGCTTCTAACTCTGTATTTGGAGCTTCTACTTTTTACTTTCCTTATAGAGAATCTAATAGTACTACTACGGTGCTTGATGACATTGGAAACTCAATAAAAATAAAATTAAACGAAGAAATTAAGAGCAATAAAAGCCCTTTAGTTATTGGAAGAGCTTCTTCTACTGGAGAGCCTGGTCTATATGATGCTAACACAAATCCGACAGGTTGGTATTCCTATAAAGTAGTAGTAAAGCAAACACAACAAGAATATTACAACGTCTATTTACCTGGATTTTTAAAAGGTGATTTAAATAACGGAGCCGAAACAATTACTAATTTTGCTCTTATAAGCGACAATATAAATAAAGTACCTAGAAATCTTTTAGAGGTTGGGCCTAATCAAACAAAATACAGCAGCAGTGAAATTCTTTTCCCTGTAGTAGACAACAACCATAGTACTAATCAAAACTGGAACGAACCGTTTTATCCAGGAAATAAAAGGTACGAAGTAACAACAATTGCTCCTTTTTCTGCTTTAGATTACTTAGGAGATGGTACTTCTCCTAGTCAAATTTTCGAATCAGCAGAAGATCCTTTAATAGGTAGAATAGGAAATAACGAAGGAGGATTAGGTTCTCTTTCACAACACATGGTGCCTAGATTATCCGTAGCGGAAACCGCTCCTTTTGTTTCAAACTTAGATATATACTATGAAACTTCGACTACTGGATTAATTTCAGATTTAAACACAAGCGTTAGAGACGGGCAAGGTTTTCCTATAGATAACGTAAATCAATTTACTTATACACATAAAGAAAATCAAAATCCCGCGGGTACAGCTACTATTCCGGGAGATAGTAACTCTAGGTATATAACAAATGATTTTATTCCTACAAATAACACTTTAGGGGCTATTAATAATACATCTTTAGCTAGTTTTACCGTAGAAGACGGAGACGGTATAAATAGAACAAGTGACTTTACATGCGAGCCTTTTGCTAGCGGCGGAACAGATTATTACCGCTTAAAAATAAATACAGACTTTTACTACGGCATAAATGGAGAGGTTAAAGAATCTTATATTTTTTCATTAGGTTTACGTAACGATAACGATTCTATACCTAGAACAGGTTTACCTGCGCCAACTACAACTGCTGCTGTAAATAACTCTGTAACAATACCACTATCAAGTACTACTGGTGTGTTTATTACACAAGAAGTAACTGATCAAGGTTCAGGAGTGCCGGTGGGTACAACAGTAACAGGCATAGACGGTAACAATATAACAATAAGCAATCCAGCTACAATCGCAAGTGGAACTACTATGTACTTTACAGCTCCTACCAGCATCATAACGTTAGAAGGAACTTTGCGGAATGTAACACCTATTTTAAGCTCTGCTGCGTATAGCCCCGCTACGTCACCGCCTCATACTTTTCCTTACTACTGGCAAAATACCGGAAGTTATTTCCAAGCTACTGTATTTAATGGAGCTTTTGATTCTGTTAAAAAAACACAAGATATATCTTACGAATGGAACACTTCACAGCCGGGATTTTTAAATGGAGGAGGTAATGTTTCTTTTTATACACAAGGAAATAAAAAATTCATAGTTTTAAGTTCTAACACTGGAAATGCTTTTACTTTGTCTTTAGATGACACGGGAAAAGTGGAATTAGCGGGTACTAGAGTCATTGATATTACTGAAAACTTTGTTGTTAACTTTACAGCTACAGACGCTGGGGGAGCAAACGTATCTGTACCTGTTAGTTTTACATACGTTGAACCAGGAGTAAGAGTTTCTTTTTATAGAAACAACTACGCAAGTAAATCAGCAGCTTGTACCGGTGGTACTAGTCCTAATATAGATAATGTTTACATGTCAAAAGCTGATTTTGATAATAATTTTATGAACCCAGCAATAGAGGCAAATATACAATTATATACAGATATAAATAAAAATACAAATTATACCCCACCAGGAGGAGCTCAATATTTATACTATGAAGATAACACTGCCGGAGCTGTTGCTTTAGAGGTTAATGCGAACGGTATTATTCAGCAAGAATCAACGCCAGGCATTTTATGTCCTGTTGCTCCTTAATACATAAATAAATAAATAAACAAGTAATTATAAATATATGGCTGCTATTATAGAAGTAAAATATTTCAATTCTTTTCTACTGCGTAAGACTGTAACTGCAGATACTGCTAATCCACCTTTTGAACCTGTATGGTATAAAACATCTGGACTGCAAAATAATGCTAATAGAAACTGGATTATTGAAGAGTCTAGAATTAGAGGAGGCTATAATAATACTTCTGTAGATTTTGGAGCTAAAGCTTATTTAGTAGCAAATACTAATAAAGGATCTATACGTAGTAGCAGTTTAATATACTCTGGTATATTTAATTCAAGAACAGGTATTAATAATACTAATCAGTTTCCTGTAGGCGAAGAAATAACTAGAAGTTTAGACCCTTCAAATGGTAGCATTCAAAAGTTATATGCGGAAAACACAAATCTTACTATATTACAAGAAAACAAAGTAAGTAGAGCATTGATAGATAAAGATGCTATTTATTCAGCAGAAGGAGGATCAATTACTACATCAGGTTCTCAAGTTATTGGACAAGTGGTTCCTTATGCTGGAGAATATGGAATATCTAAAAACCCTGAGTCTTTCGCTGTTTATGGTTACAGGAAGTATTTTAGCGACAAAAGTAGGAATGCAGTATTAAGACTATCATCAGATGGCATTACTGAAATATCAGCTTACGGAATGAAAGACTTTTTTAGAGATAAGTTTAGTGAAATAGATCTTAACTCTTTTAATGAAGGTAAAATTATAGGAGGATTTGATGTGCATACCAAAACTTACGTTGTTTCTTTACAAAATAATAATGGTATAGACTATGATACTTTAGCTTTTGATGAACAATCTAAAGGATGGGTAAGTAGATATAGTTATAAGCCTGACAATATTTTTAGTTTAAAAAATAATTTTTATTCAACATTTAGTGGCGGAGCTGAAGATAGTAACAATAATGGGCTTTGGAAACACCATTTCGGAACAGAATATAACAAGCTATATGGACAGCCGGTTAACTCAACGGTTACTACTGTTTTTAATCCTAAAGTATCTTTGTCTAAAAACTTTTCAACAATTGGATATGAAGGCAGTAATGGATGGCAAGTGGATTCTTTTGTTTCAGACGCAACCGGTTTAGATAAAGGTCTTAGTTACTCTGATAAAGCTTTTCCTGTTAAAAGCTATAGTGAAGGAGAATTTATACTAAATCCTACTAATGGTCAACCTGTGCAACCAGCAGACTACCAATCTACTTTTGGCACTACTAATCCTCCTTACACAAAGTTAAGAGCAGGATTTAATAGAAAAGAAAACAAATATGTTTCTAATCTTAAAAACAATAGCCCGGCTAGGCCTAGCGAAATTATCTACGGTCAATCTATGTCAGGTATCAAAGGTATGTTTGCTACAGTAACATTTTCAGCCGATAGCACTACAGATCCAACAGGTAAAAAAGAATTATTTGCTGTATCTACAAATTATACAGAATCATCATATTAAATTAAATGAAATTAAAAGCAAGAAAGTTAACCAGCGAAGACTACGATATATTAGTTGAGTGGTGGAAATCTTGGCCAAACTGGGAACCTTTAAGTAAAGACTTACTACCTGAAAACGGAACAGGTGGTATAATGATAGAAAGAGAAGGTAAACCTTTAATAGCTGGATTTTTATACGCGACTAATTCTAATATATGTTGGATGGAATGGATTGTTTCAGATCCTAAACAAAAAGATAAATCAGAAGCTATATCTTTATTAATATCTTCTTTAGAAAAATGGGGTAAAGATGCAGGTTTTAAAGTTGTGTTTAGCATCGGAAGAAGTAAAAATCTTATAAGTAAACATAAAAAACTAGGCTATACGGTAGACAGCAATCCTAGTTACGAAATAATAAAAAATATATAAACATGGGAGTAATAACAGCGGCAACAGTTGCTTTAGGAGGAGCAATAGCCGGTACAGTAGCAAAAGGAGCTCAAGCTATTAGTGCTAACCAAAAAGCACAAAGCGCAAAAGGAGATGCGCATAGAGCTAAAAATAATCTTGCGGAGTTAGAAGCTTCAAGACAAGAAATTATAAATCCATATGCAGGTATGGAAAGTGTTGCTGGTATGGCTACAGATGTTTCAAGTACATTAAAAAACAGAATGGCCAACATTGGTGTTGCAACACAAGCTGCTGAAATAGAAATAGAGCAAGCTGATATTGCTTTAGCAAATACATTAGATACTTTAGCCGCTACAGGGGCAAGTGCTGGTGGCGCTACCGCATTAGCTCAAGCTGCTATGCAAAGTAAAAAAGGTGTATCTGCTAGTATAGAAAAACAAGAAGTTGCTAATCAACAAAATGCCGCTAGAGCAGAAATGCAATTAGACCAAGCTAAAATGGCTGAACAACTAAGGCTTCAAAATGTTTCAATGTCTGAAGCTAGACGTATACAGCAAGCTGAAGCTCAAGGAGCTGCTTATGAATTCCAAGCAAGAGAAAGAAGAGAAGGTGAACAATTAGATAGAGCACAAACTGAAGTTGAAAACGCTCAAGCTACCGTAGCGGCTTATCAGCAAGCTAGAGACGCTGGTGTTGCAGGTACTATTAGTAGTTTAGGAAATGTAGCTACTTCATTAGGTGGTGTAATGAACGAAGCAAAAACAGCTAGTAATGCCGCAAGCGCAGCGAAAGCGCAGAATTTATATAAAGCAGCAGCAAATTCTCAGGTAGGTGTACAAAATGTTGTTACATCACCTCCTCAAATTACTGGGCAAATTATTTTACCTTAAAATTAATAAAAAATAGAATATGAGTTATAGAAATCCAAAAGCTGCACCGTTAAATTTAAACGTAGCAGCATTTAAAGGTTTAGAAACACTTGCTAGTGATGTTTACAAGTTCGCTAACGAAGAAAAAATTCGTAAAGGTCAGCTAATAGGAGAAAGCATTGCTGCTCAACAAGCTATTGATGATGACATTAATAAAATGGGGCTAACCCTTGAAGAAGGTGAAGATAACTTTGAAAAACAAATATTTGAAGAAGCACAAGCTGCTAAGCAAAAAATTGCTGCTCAATATGAAATAATGGGTAGAACATTTTCAAGCCCTGAACAAAGAGCTAAAGCTAAAGCAGAGATAAATAGATTAAATAAGTATCCTGAAAGTCTTACAGCAGATCTTGCTACCGGTAAATATCTTGTTGATCAATTCCGCAAAGGCTTATCAATAACGCCTGGTAAAACAGGATCGATTAGTACCACAAATGATTTGAGCATGTTAGAAGTTGTTAAAGACATGCAAAGCGGTGGAAAAAATACTAAAATTGAAACTAACGAAGCAGGAGCAAGAACTTTAGTAACAAATGTAAACGGTAAAACTTATAAGCTTAATATTTCAAATATTACAAGCGGACTGAGAACTAACCCGAACCAAATGATATTTAACACTGTATCAGATGATTCAAGCGTAACAAATACTTATTTATCAGCAATGGGGTTGAGCGGTAAAAACTTAGACTTACCTGCTTTAGTAAATACCGGTATACTTAAAAAAGAATCAACAGTTACAACTGCTGGAAAATCTTCTGAAATATATACTGTAGATAGACAAAAAGCTTATGAAGCTGTTGCTGGCTTAAGTGAAGACTTAGTAAAAAGCCCTAGTAATTATACTTATACAAATAGCATATGGCAAGATAAGCTAGGTAATTCAATTACTTTAAAACAAGCTTTAGCTACTGAAGGTGAAGAAAAAGTTTTAAAACAAATAAGAGAATATTACGTAGAAGAAGCTATAGGTGCTAGTATTGCCAATGGTATTTCTGTGCAATTACCTAAGCCTGAAAAAAAGCCTAAAAAATCACAATTAGAAAAAAGCTTAAATGCTTTAGTAAAAGGTAATGTTAGTAAAGTCCCTACTAGAGAAAAAAATAAGTATTGGGAAATAGAAGAAACTACTAAAAAAGGAATTGCAGGTGAAAGCGATAAAGTGCTTACTAAATATGTCGATGTAGTTATCGCAGGACAGGTTAAAAAAATAGCAGAAACACAAATACCTCTTTACACCGAAGGAAAAATAAATTTATCAGGCTGGGAAGCGGCTAATAGCGGAATATAAAAATAAACAACAAATATACATATTATGAACGAATACCTAAACGAAGAAGGGAAAGTAATAACAGAAAAAGAAATATTAGCTAGCGCTAAAGAAAGCGGTATAACCCCAGAAGAGGTTATTAGCTTGTTTAATTTAAAATTAAAAACTGAAGACTCGGGAAATACACTGGGTGCTGCAGTAAAAACTGCGGATGTAGCACCAGAGGTAATAGCAGATACGGATTTAACATTGGAAAATGGTTCTTCGGAATTACAAGAAACTGAACCAAAACCTAGAAGAGGTAGAGCTCAAGTAAGACAAGAAGAATTAAAGCGAAGAAAAGATGCTACTTGGTCTGAAAACTTTGCTTCTAATGTAATATCCGATAGTTTTAAAGATTTATCTAGCGATCAGCTTTTAGAAATAAAAGAAAAAGCAGCTAACGAACTTGTTGTTAACAACTCTAACGTAGAGTATTCTTTTAACGACGCAGACATAGAGGCTGAGGCTCTTAAAATATTTAATGAAAAAGTTTTACCAGTTTCAAATGTAAACCAAGGTGAAGAAGGTTTAGGTAAGGCTTACATGAGAGCTTTAGAAATAGGATTTAATAACGTAGGGTCAATGCTTTCTTCTATACCTGAGACTGTGTATAATGTATTTGCAATACCACAAAACGTAGTAGCAGCATTAACAGGAGATGAATCTTGGGCAACTGATTCCGATAATTTTAAGAAAAACTTTAATATTGAAAATAAGCTTTTAACTCACTATAACGAAGAAATAGCTGAGCTATCTAAAGAGCAAGAAAAATTTAAACAAAAAAAATTCGAGGGTAAAACAGGGGTTTATGAAAACTTTGAAGAAGGTAATTTTACCGAAGGATTTACTCTTTTAGGACTAGGATTAGCAGAAAGCGCTCCTGTCAGCATAGCCATGATGGCTGGTGGAGCTGTAGCTGGATCTACAGCAAGGTTAGCTGCAACTACCACTCCGTTTTTTATGGAGCAAGCTAGAGCTGAACTAAAGGAAGAAGATCCCGAAATGTCTGCAGCAGAATTAACTTTTAAATCTATAGGTATAGCGGGTGCTGAAACCGTATTTTCAGCAATAAGTAATAAATCTCTTACGAATGCTTATAAAGATATTATAAGAAAAGAAGGAGTTGAAGTTGGATCTAAAGTATTTAAAGACGGATTAGTAAAAATGTATACTACTGCTTTAAAAAAATATGGATCAGCAGCGGGAATGATAGGGGAAGGAATAGAAGAGGTTGCTACTCAAATGACTCAAAATGCTATTAAAGGAAAAAATATCACAGAAGGCGCTTCTGACGCTTTCTTACTAGGTCTTGGCGGCGGAACTGTTTATAGTTCTCCTATGTCTATAAAGCAAGCAAAAGATTATGCTACTACTAAAATAGCAACAAATAAAGTTAACGATATTATTATTGCCGACGGTAAAGTAAAAAATATTAATCTTGCTTTTGATAAGGCTATGTCAGAGCCTGTAACAGCTGCTCAAATTAGCATTGTAGATGTGAAAAATGCAGACAAAGCTTTATTAAAAAATCTAAAAGTAGGCGTAAAAGAAGGCTCTATAACTCAAGAGCAAGCTGCTCAATCTATAGCTAAATTTAACCAAACAAAGCAAATTGCTGATCAAGTTGAAAAAACAAACTTAAATCTTAATATTGATAAAAAAACAGAAGTTGTTAACTTGCTTTCAGAAAAAATTAATCTTCAAAAACAAATTAAAGGAGTAGACGAATCGCTTGCTTCTGCTCAAAAACAACGTATCAATGAAATTGACGATGCTATTAAAGCTACAACTCAAGAAGCTAGCAAAGTAAAACTACAAGAAGAAACCAAAGTTGTTGAAAAATTAATTGGAAAAGAAAAAGTTAAAAGTTTTAAAACTGTTGAAGAATTTGTAAAAGAAACTGGATCAAGACCAGACGCAGATGCTTTTATAGATAAAAGTGGAAATGTATTTATTAATACACAAAGAGCTTCGGAAGTTGGTGCTTTTTCGGCTGCTTCTCACGAGTTGCTGCATAGAGTGATAAAATCAACCTTTTCTGACAAAGTAGCATCGACAAATTTAGTTAAAAACTTTAATAAAGTACTTGAAAAAGAGGGTTACTTGGATGTTGTTCAAAAAAGAATTGATGACAACTACAGATATAATGAAGATGGTTCTGAAAAAGCCTTTGAAGAATACGCTGAAGAATACTTAACATCTTTTTCTGACGCTATCGCTACTGGTGCTATTGAATTTAACGAAAGTAAATTTAAAAAATTCATGCAGCCTATAGTTGACTTTTTAAGAAAGGTTGGGTATAGCAAAATTGAATTTAAAGACGGTAGAGATGTATATAACTTCGTAAAAGACTACCAAAAAAATATTCAAAAAGGAGAGCTATCTAAAAGAGCTCAGGCTTTACAGACTAAAGGTGAACAAGTAGCAGAAGACATTTCTAAACCTAGTGTTAGTAAAATTAATCAACAAATAGAACAACTTGAAACAGAATACGAACAAGGTGAAGTTGATTTTGACGCATATGAACAACAACTAGCAAATTTAGAAGCTAAGCTTAAAAGAGCTAAAGCTAAACCTATTGAAGAAGTAAAAAAGCCAAGAGCTAAAGAAGACAAGCAAGATGTAAAACAATTAGGAGATGCTTTAAATAAACTGATACCAGAAAACACAACAAACAAAGAATATAAAGAAAAAGTTGTTGGCACAGTTGCTGCTGAATTAAGCGGTAAAACATTAAATCCTCTTATTAAAAAAATCGCAGCAGGATATGGTGTTGTTGCTGACAATGTTTATGGTAAAAGCTGGGATGATTTTTATACAGCCGTAAAAGGTGTTCAATTTATTAAAAACTTGCAAAAATTTAATCCAGAAATAAATGATGATTTTGGAGGTTTTGTTATTGGTAGTCAATACGGTATTAGAAACCGCGTTAAAGAAGCTTTAGGTAAGTTCAAAAAAGAAGGTGAAGGTGGATTTAAAGAAGATGTAAGTGTAGCTAAAGATATAGCTGCTGCAGAGCCAACAGTTGCTCCGGTTGTAGATAAACCTAAGTATAAAAACTTAGTTCAGCAAAAGGTATTAAGCACCGACGGATTAAAAACTGTTAGAGATAAAGTTATTTCATCTGTTAGAGTACTAAAATCTAGATTCGATGCCGTTGTAACCAAGAATGTAAGTGTACCTCCAATTATTGCCGAGATTAAAAAAGATATTGGAAAACAAGCCGATATTGTGTTTAAAAAAGAAATGGGTGGTATTAAAAACAACGAGTTGCAAAACTACCTTAAAACTAATAAAAAGGCTATTCTGGAGAATATGACGACCTTTTATTTAACTAAATCGTTTCCAGAAGCTATACAAAAATCTGTAGGTGGAAAATACTTATTAGATAAAGATGGCAAAAGGGTTATAAATGATTTTGGAGACGCTACTTTTGTTCCTAACTTTGTTAATAGTGATGTGTGGAAAGGTGCTAAGATTGATAGAGAAAAAACAGCGACAGAAGCAAAAGGTAAAACTTCAGGCAACGAAATAATAAGAAGAGTCCCTAATGTTAATCAAGCTATATCAGACGAATTATTTTTAAGTAAATTTATAGGTGCTGACGGTAAACCTATTAGAGGTAGAAAAGAGTCTTTAGCAAAAGCTATGGGTGAAGAAATTGCTTTTGATATTATTAACCAAGACTTAAAAACAGACGGTCCAATTTCTGAAGCATTGAAAAATAATCAAGAAGCTTTAGGTGTTGTTATTACAGAAAACTTTGAAGAAGATATGTCTCGTCAAATTGAAAGAGGTAATATTAAGTTTTCAATTAGTAAAGAAATTCAAGTTGGAGTAGATATACTTGTTGACAATAAATTTGATCAATTTTCTGAGGCTTTTGTAGAGTGGTATGAAAACTCGCCTAAAAATATAAAAGATGAATGGGATAATTATTGGTCTATACCATTTAATAAAATATCTGCTGGTGTTAGAACAGTTTTTACAAATCCTAAATTTAAAGAAGACATATCTGAACTAAAAGAGTTTCAAAAATATTTTGATCAATACGCGGATAACGTTACTAATAAAAAAGAAGGCTTAAAAGAGTTAGGCTCATTTTCTGAAAAATTAGCAAAATTAATTCCAGCTGAACTATTTAAAATACCTGGTGTTTCAAAAACATTTTTAGGATTTCACAGTAGATATATAAAAAGTTCAAATCCTTTAAGAAAATCTATAGAAAATTCTTTAAACGAAAAAATTGACGACCCTAACTTTGACGCTGTTTTAGCAGTAAAGGATGATATATTTGTAGTTTCCCCTGGTAATAAGCTTTATAAAGATATTTTAAATTGGCAAGCAAATAGTAAAGGTACTGCTCAGGAAAAAGCTCAAGAATTTAAAAATGAGTTTGGAGAAAAATTAAAAAACGCGAAAAAAGCAAATACGGTTTTATTTGAGTACCTTAACTCTAAAGCATTTGAGGTTTTAGCTAAAAACGAAAGTTTAATTCCAGGCTATTTAAGATGGTTAGAATCTAACACTAATATTGGTAATGCTTTAAAATCTTTAGCTGTTCCTGTTGGAATACAACTTTTTGATAGCAACCAAGCTATATATTTAGATAAAAACGGAAAAGGATATATAAAGCAAAATAGAGAAAAAAGCTTAGAGTTAAATACAAATCACCCTCAATATAAAGAAGCGCTCACTGCCCAAAAAGAAGCTTCTGAAAAAGCTTGGGAAAAAGCATCGAAAAAAACTAAAGAAGCGGTAACTAAAAACAAGTTTTTTTTACAGAGAGCAAATACAAGTTTAGGTATAAATACTTATTTACAACCTAAAGGAGAGCATCAAAAATCTGTAGGTGGAGCAACTATAGCTCTTGCTAAGAATACTTTAAGCATGCTATCTTTGTTAAAGAAAAACCCTAAAGCTATTGATAATGTATCAGCATTGTTAACTATACTAAATAGTGAAGCATTGCTAGATTTTAATCAAACAATTAATGCTAAGTACGTTTCCGATATTCAAGACGCTGTTTTAGGAGAAACTAACCCGTTATTAGAAGGAAGACTTTCTGCTTTAGATAATAAAAATAAAAGTAGTATATACTTTGCAGACGGAATAGATGTATACAAAAAATCTGCTGATGCAATTAATAAAGTTATAACTAATTTAGATCCTGAAGCGATTGCTAAAAATGCACAAGCTAGAGCTGATCTCGAAAGTGAAGCATTAGACCCAAGCGTTAAATTTAGCTTAAGTAAAGAATTTAACAACATAATAGAACGCAATAAGGATGTAGCAGCTGATGTTACTTATTCTAAAATAGTAGCTAAAAGAATGGGTGCTAATATTGGTAAATATAAATTTTACTTACCTTCATCCGCAGAAGATTTTAGACTACTTACTGGATATACTTTTTCCGGTAAAGGAAAGCAAGGTACTAAAGATATGGCTTGGTTTGATAAAAATTTAATAAGACCATATACCGTAGCTATTGCTGCTATTGATGTTGCTAAGCAAACAACTAAAAATGATTTTAAAGCTTTAAACAAGGCAATGCCTAAAGTAGCTAGAACTATAGGAGATTTAATTCCTACTAAAGATTACACAAACGATCAAGCGGTTAGGGTTTACTTATGGAACAAAGCAGGTTATAAAGTTCCAGGTTTGAATGAAAAAGAAGTAGGGAATTTAGTTGCTTACGTAGCGGGTAACCCTGAATTAGCAGCTTATGCGGAGTCATTAGTATTAATATCAAAAACCAATGAGTGGCTAAAACCAACAGAGCATTGGGATGTTGAAACTATACTTTCAGATATAAACAATTTAACTGAAAAAGGTGGTAGAAAAGTATATTTAGCGGAATGGATTGAAAATGCTGATGCAATATTTAGCGAACAAAATATGAATAAAATAGAGGCTTTGTATGGTAAAAGGCATAGAGAAGCTTTAGAAGATTCGCTTTATAGAATGAAAAACGGTACTAATAGACCGTCTGGTTCAAATGCTCAGGTTAATAGATGGAATAATTGGTTAAACAATTCAATCGGGTCTATTATGTTTTTTAACCGTAGATCAGCATTGTTACAAATGTTGTCAACTAGTAACTTTTTAAACTGGAGCGACAACAACCCAATCAAAGCAGGTGCGGCGTTTGCTAATCAAAAGCAATACTGGAAAGACTTTTCTACATTATTTAATTCTGATAAACTAAAACAACGTAGAGGTGGATTAAGAGCGGATGTTAACGAAGCTGAAATAGCAAGTGCAGCAGCAAATTCAAGAAATAAAGCCGCAGCAGCATTAAGTTGGTTGCTTAAAAAAGGTTTTACTCCTACGCAAATAGCAGATAGTTTTGCAATTGCATCAGGTGGGGCTACTTTTTATAGAAATAGAATTAACACCTACTTAAATCAAAAAGACGCTGAAGGCAATAATTTATATACAGAAAAGCAAGCTGAAGATAAAGCGTTTTTAGATTTTATTGAAGTATCTGATCAGTCTCAGCAATCTAGTGATCCATCATTAGTATCTATGGAACAAGCGAGTATATTAGGTAGATTAGTATTAGCTTTTCAGAATACAACTCAACAATACTCGAGAATAATGAAAAGAAGTGCATTAGACATTATTAAAAGACGTCAAGTGCCTGGAACAACCTCTATGCTACAAAGTGATTTTTCTAACTTTAGTAAAATAATGTATTATGGAGCAATACAAAACATTATATTTAATGGTTTATCCGCAGCTATATTTGCGTTAATACCTGGATTTGGAGAAGAAGAAGAGGAAGATGTTAAGGCTAAAAGCAAAATTGACAAAACCAAAAGAATACTTAACGGTAGTGTAGACTCGCTTTTAAGAGGTATGGGTGTAAGAGGAGCTGTTGTAGCTCAGGTTAAAAATACTATTGCGGAATACTTTAAACAAAAAGATAAAGGATTTAGAGCTGATCATGCTTATACTATTATACAAGCTGTTAATTTATCGCCTCCAATTGGATCTAAAGTTAAAAAAATATATAGTGCTATAACTGGTTATAAATACGGAGAAGAATTAATGAAGCAAAGAGGCTTCGATTTAACGGCTGCTGGAAGATTAAATTTAAGTCCTTCATATGCTGTTTTAGGTAGTTTAGCTTCTGGAATTGGTAATGTGCCATTAGATCGTATGTATGCAGAAATACAAGGTGTAGCAGAAATGCTTGACGAGCGTAATACTATATATCAAAGATTAGCATTGTCTTTAGGATTTAGATCTTGGGATGTTAACGCTAAAAACGAAGAAGATGATTTAATTAAATCTGAAATTAAAGAAACTAGAGCACAAAGAAATAAGCAAAAAAATAAAGTTAAAAGAGCTGAAACTGCTAAGCAAAAAATAATAAATAGAAGAAAAGCTTATGAATCTTTAGATAATAGAACTCAAATATATGTTGCTAACTTAAACAAAAATGCTAGAAAAAAATTCTTAGATAAAATAGCTAAACAATTAAAACAAAAATAACTATGATAGAAAAATTAAAGAAAAAATGGAATTCATTAATGTATTATTTAATGTTCAAAAAGAAAAAGGAAAAATAAAAAATGAGCACCATACTCAAAAGTTCCTTAAATAAAAAAACGCCAGTAATTAATTTTACCGGCGTTTTTTAATTGATGTATAGCATTTAGTTATTATACACACTAAAAAGTTATGACTTTTAGCCTTTAGCCATCACACGCTAAACAATCTTCATTCATAGCATTAGCTGCAATGTCTCCACGCAAAACACTTTCAGTTCTAGTGTAATATAAAGTTTTAACACCTTTTTTCCAAGCATCAAAATGAACTTTATTTAACCACTTCGGCGTAGCTTCAGATGGGAAAGCTAAATTCAAACTTACAGCCTGATCTATATATTGCTGTCGTATACCTGCTTGATTAACTAATTCTAATTGATTAATTTCTTTAAACGTTTTAAAAACTTCCTTAGCTGGTATATCGTGTAGTAAAGTAACACCATCAAGAGCATCGATACCCTGGACGCTACCACCGTCCGCCAATATTTTATTCCATGTTTCACTATTATTTATTTTTAGTTTTCTTAATAATTTAACTAACGTTGGGTTTTTTCTAATAAATGTTCCTTTAGCAGATTGCTCGGTAAAGACATTCGCTGCCCATGGCTCAATCCCAGGAGAAACATTACCGGAAAGCTTACTATTACTGACAGTAGGAGCGATAGCCCGAAGATGAGTATTACGCATCCCAGTACCAGCACACCAAAGAGGTTCGCCATAAATCTCAGCAAGTGCTCTAGAGGCTCTTTCACTTTCAATTTTGATTTGCGAAAAAATCTTCCTAGTTTCAAACTGAGCAAGTAAACCTTCGAAAGGAATACCTTTCTCTTGTAA
>Ga0098046_1000404_pt1 | contig 15831 bp, 7 predicted proteins | sample 11BtaG_FD_77067 | JGI IMG/M metagenome (GOLD analysis project Ga0098046, IMG submission 77067) | Marine viral communities from the Subarctic Pacific Ocean - 11B_ETSP_OMZ_AT15265_CsCl metaG | ecosystem: Environmental > Aquatic > Marine > Oceanic | place: Pacific Ocean | collected 2015-01-16
AGTTTTAAAAATGGCTGAGACACTATCAGTAACGGAGATGATACCTAATAAGTTTGAACCAAAGAGAAAAAATCGTTGGGTCTTTGCTATTGAGGGTATCGATGCTTTTCTTATGAAGACCGCAAGTCGTCCTTCATATTCTACAAACGAGACACAAGTACCTTTTATTAACAGCACACGTTATCTTGCTGGTAAGACAACTTTTGAGACTATGTCTGTAACATTACATGATCCAATTGCACCTTCAGGTTCACAACAAGTTATGGAGTGGATCCGGACACATTATGAATCTGTAAGTGGTCGTGCTGGATACGCAGATTTCTACAAAAGAGATTGCCAGCTTAAATTATTAGATCCTGTTGGAACTGTTGTTGAGTTATGGGACATTAAAGGTGCTTTCTTAACAAGTGCAAACTTTGGTGATCTTTCTTATGACGGTGATGACATGACTGAGATTTCTCTAACTATTCGTTTTGATAACTGCGTATTACAATACTAAGATCAGTTTCATAACTAAGAAACGTTGCTCATAATAAAGAGCATTCTGTTTATTCAGGGTGCTCTTTTTTGCTGTCTGTAAAAAGATTTTAACTTGCATGTATATTTTATCAATAATTAATAGTTATCAAAAACAACAAAATTCTGGTAACTCATAATTAATTACGTATTTAAACGATTGCAGGAATAAAATGCTAGACACAAATTTTATCGATATAAGTCTTGGGAACGCAAAAGAAGATGACTCACAAGTTGTTGAACAAAGCTTGATTGCAACAACAGCAAACATTATAGGCACAGCTTATAAAGGTCCTGCTTTTGTTCCACAAAAAATATTTGCCGGTCAAACTATAGGTGATGCCCAAGTCTATAATACATTAGAAAACACACTAGGCACAGCAAGACAGAATCAATATGCTCACCTTTTCGACAACTATACTTGTCATGCTGATAGTATGGCTTATGATGCTGCTTCTTTATGGTTGAACAATGGAGGCATTTATTCTTCTTTTACAAGAGTCTTAGGCATAGGCACAGGTACTATAGATTCAAATACGGGCAAAATGTCAGGCAGTGGCTTTAATGCTGCAAATGATATTTCTAGCGGCACTCTTACACATCAAAGAGGTCCTAATCTAAATGCTGTTGCAAACGGCAAGCCTGGAAACGTTACGTTTTTACTGAAAACTTTTGAAGAAAAAGATCTTTTAACATTTGACTACATAGATGAATTAGGAATAGATACATCAGGTAATAAGAAGCCTCATTTTATAACAGACGTTGTGTTATTTGCAAGCGGAGTTCTTCCAAGTCTAACAACTGGGTCAGTAGGGAACATTACATACTCTACAGGCTCTTCTGATTACGACACTCAGGTAAAATCAATAGCATCAATTAGCAGTAACAATAATAACATTTTAATGTTAGGTCATAATCCTTATATTGAAAATTCAGGTTCATCAAATTTTCTAAAAACAAAAGTCTCACCCTATATAAAAGATTCTTTTGGAAATTCTAGCAATCAAATTTTAAAGCAAACAAATTACTTAGATAATAATATCAACTATTTCGCAGATAAGTTTTTAAATAGAGGACATTTAAATTACGCATCTTTTTCTTTCGCAGGTATGAGTAAAGAAGTTAAAGCAAGTCATGACTGCAAGATTTTAACAACAAAGCCTTTTAGCGAAATAAGTAACAATACAAACTTACCTGATTTTAATTCTTTTGAGAGTGAATTTACAACAGCAAAAACTCCATGGATAACAGCACAACCTTTTAATAGAGAAGGGATTGCAAACAATAGAACAAACATACACGAAAAAGTACAGAATTTGTTCCGTTTTTGGTCTTTAGACGATGGTGAAATAGGTAATAGATTTAGAATAAAAATCAATCCTAAGCTAAGAGGTGATACTTCTGTAACAAGAAATGCATCTCCAGATGAGTATGCAACCTTTGATATTTATGTTTTCGAATATGATCCAAGAATTAATAGTTTTGAGCAGCTTGAGTACTATGAAAACGTTAATTTAGATCCTGAAAGTAAAGATTATATTGGACGTCAAATTGGAACAGTCTATAGCTATTATGACTTTACTTCCAAAAAAGTTATAGAAAAAGGATTATACGAAAACAAAAGTAAAGTTTTAAGAGTAGAAATAGATAATGTAATAGAATATAAAGTCATTCAAAATCAACATGAATATATACCTTCAGGTTTTAGATCTTACCCACATATAAGTCTGAAAAAGGAATGCTTTTCTGGTTGGTATGATGAAAGTGAAACATTGTTTGATATAAACGGTGTATATCATTTGCCTCCAATGTTTGCTTTAAATTATTATACTGATACAGTCTTAGGCGAAGAAAGCAACGTTAATAACAATTGGGGTGTTATATTTACACAACCTGTAATAAATTCAAACAAACAAACTAGATATGTTGATTCTAATGATGGGAATGAAACAAATTTAATTTCACCTCATTTTTACTATACAAAGTATTTCTTAAATGGCTTATCTAATATTCAAAAAGACGTATGGGTAGAACAAGACAATTATCTTAACTCTTTTTTCCATTTAGAAAAAATAAGAATTAAAACAGATGATGCTGGTAATTTTACTTTAACATATAATGAGTCTAATGCAATGCAGACATTTTACAAACATTCAGGTGCTACACTTGCTAATAATTATGAATATTTAAATTTGAATGACAACAAAGTTTGGAAAGTAAACAATAGAGAAATAATAGCTAAATTGAAAAATAAACTTTCTTTTGATTTCTTTACATATGGTGGGTTTGATGGTGTAGACATAAGAGATTCAGACAAAAGATTTTTAAGAAATGACGCAGTTATAAGAGAGTTAAATGATGCAAATGAAACGAAGAGTACATATACTTCTTATGACAAAGCAATAGATATTGCAATGGACGAGGCAAATTGTGCTGGAGACATATTTTTAATGCCTGGGATTAAAGAAATTCCTTTAATAGATAAAGTCTTGAAGAAATGTGAAGAAGATAGAAGACATTTCTTTATTGCAGATATTGGCGGTGCTTCTTCTAACAGAGTAGTTTCTTTTGATAAAATTGAAATTGATAACAGTGGGGTTGTTTCTGCAGGTGATGCTGTTAAAAAATCAAGAGGGATTATGGGAAATTTCTTTTTTGTTAGTAATATTTTAAGTAGCTATGATTTAAACAAAAAAGAATTAGAAGGCATAGATCAAAGATTTAGCTTAGGAACTAATTCAATAACAGGACAAGAGTTTTACAAATATTCAGATGTTTTAAAAAAGCAGCACGATTATGCAGTATCTACATGGAAAGGTTTAGACTTGAGAAGTAGATATATAATGCCTACTTTTGGAGACTTAATAGCTTCAAATGCTGATACTGATTTTCAAAAACAGGTAACTTCTGATAGTTTTGTTTTAGGGAAACTTGCTCAAGTAATTAGTCCTAGACAGAGTTTATCACTTATAGATGCTTATCCTCAAATGTCAAGTGATTTAGGAGAAATAAATTATAATTTAATAAATGAAGAAGATTTATTAGAGAACAATTTAAACTTTGATATACTTGCTAAAGATTTGAGAAATGCTGCAGTAAATATTTTATATAAGCCTAGGGACGGAAATATAAAATTATTATCAGAGAGTACATCTTACGAAAACAGAAAATCAATATTTCAATTGCAGAGTATAGTAAGAACTTTACAAGAAATTAAAAAAAGACTGAGAATAGATATTTTTACTAATGACAGTTTAGTAAATGGAGGAATATTGTTTTCTCAAAATGCTAGTTTTCAAAACATATATGCAAGATTAAAAATTCAGATAGACAATTTAATGCAGAGTTTTTTAGATGCAGGATATATACAAGATTATAGAGTAATGATTCCTGAAAGTACAGATCCTAAAACTGTATTAGATATGCAGAATTATATTATAAGAGGTCATATTGTTTTACAATTTGGTGACTCTGATATAATAAATTTATCGATCGACGAAGTGTTGAGCAACTTAAGTTTGTTGTCAGACACGAACCAGGATAGTGTATTAGTATTAAACGTTTAAGGAGAAATAATTAATGAGTAATTCTTTAGATAAGCCTATTGATCATACGCAAGTTAATAGCGACGGGCCAATTAAAGTTTCAAATGTAATGAAGGATGATTTCGGTTTTGAAATCCCGCAAGAGAGTGTCCCTTTACCTTCACGAGGGGTAATTTATACACAAGATGGGGCTCTTTACGGGCAAGAAACAATTGATATTCGTCCAATGACTGCGAGAGAAGAAGATATTTTAACTTCTCGTGCTTACATTAAAAGCGGAACTGTTTTAACAAAACTTTTAAAATCATGTATTGTTGATAAAAATATCAAACCTGATGATTTAATTAGTGGTGATAGAAATGCTTTGCTTGTATCACTTCGAATCACAGGATATGGTGCTGATTATGATGTTGAAGTAGATTGTCCAGAGTGTGGTACAAAAAGTAAGCAAGCATTTGATTTGTCACAGTTAAAGATTAAGAGACTAGAAGTAGATCCTGTTGTCATGGGTGATAATTTATTTGAAGTTCAATTGCCAATTACAAAGAAGACTGTAAGAGTTAAGTTTTTAACTGGTCATGATGAGCGTGAAATGATGATAACAAACGAAAGAAAGAAAAAGAGTGGAATGAAAGTTGAAACTGCAATCACAGACAGACTTTCTCGTTCAATTGTTTCAGTAGATGGAATTACTGATCGAAATAAGCTTAATTTCTTTGTCAAGAATATTCCTGCACGAGACTCTTTATCTCTTCGGAGATTTCTTGACAAGCATGAGCCAGGTATTATTATGAAGTCTTGGATGAATTGTCCTCACTGTCATGAGCAAAGTGAGGTTGGCCTTCCAATGGGCGCTTCGTTTTTTTGGCCTGACACCGAATAATAAAGATTTATATCTTGAACAAATCTACATCTTAATGTACCACTTAGGCTTTACTTATCAAGATGCATATAAATGCCCGGTTTGGCAACGCTTTTGGTTTATAAATAGATTTAAAAAAGAACTTGAAGATGCTAAACAGCAGAATCAGATGGTACAATCACAATCAAAAAGAAACACAAGTGGTAGTAGAATATTTAGTAAATCATTTTAAAAGATAATTATACTATACATATAATTTAAAAAGGATTTAAAATGATGACACAAAAAGAAAAACTTCTTCATAATATTGCTGCAAGATATATAATGAGTGAAGATGTAGATATTGAGTTATCTGGAAGACCTGCTGAAATGGATTGTCTTGTTTCTCTATTAGAAGTATCTAAGCGTCTTAAAATTCAATTAGATGACAATGCTTCATTTAGTGCAATTAACAAGACACTTAAAGAAAAAAAAGACCTTACACAAAAGTTTGAAAATCTTTCAGGTATTACTTGGAGGCTCTAATAAATGGAAAATACAGTTCAGATACAACTAGATATTTCTAAAGGCCTTTTGCAAGCTTTAGATTCTATGGTAAGCGCATATGAGTCTATGAACATGACAGCAAGCCAGACAAGTGGAATGCAAAAAATGATGCAATCTATGCAGCAGTCAGATGATTTAATGCAAACTACTACGTCTAAAGCTGGTAACATGTCAAAAGAAATATCTCAGTCAGTTTCTGAAAGTTTTTCTAAAAACTTTGAAAAACAATCAAAAGATGCTGTTTCTGCTATAAATAAAAGCTCAGATAACAATCAAAAAAGCACAAACAAACTAAATGCTTCAGCACTAAAAGATCAAAAAATATTTTCTGCTATTAAAGAAAATTCAGATAGTCTTAACAAAAGCATGAAAAGTAATAAAAGTGCAACAAAAGCTTTAGATAATGCTATTAATAAAATGACAGACGTCGAAGATTCTCTTTACATTGCAACAAAAGGTATCGGATTTTTAGCTTCAGCAGTTGAAAAATTTAATACAATTAAAGATGGATTTATGACGCTTGGCTTTAGCCTTTTTTATGACGTGCCTAAACTACTTTTCAATCTTCTAAAGTCAGTAGCTTCTATTGTAGGTTCAATACTAAGTTCTGCAACTAAATTTTTTATGATGACGATGTCTATTCCTTTTACGATAGCAAAATTTGCTGCAAATATAGGTAATACAATAAGGAAAGATCTTGTAGAGGTTATACAAGCTGCAGGTGAAGAAGCAAAAGAAAGCTTTGACTTAACATCACATATTGGTAAAGGTGCTGCTAAAATGACTCAAATGTCAAAGGGTTTACTAAAGCAGTTCAATACACCTAAGTCAAGGCTTTCAAAACTTTTTGGTATGGGAGCAGCAGGTATTGCTTCTTTTCAAAAAGAAACTTTTAGTTTAGTTGCAGGAATGGGACATTATTCTGAGGTTTTTGGTGCTACAATTATGAAAGATTTAAAAGTAGCACAAGCTTTAATTGAGGCTCAAAGAGCAATGGGGTTAAATGCTCAGCAAATGGCTTTTTATGCACAAGAAGCTTACAATAGCGGCAAAGATCCAACATCAGTTTTAATTGATATAGCTACAAATCTTAAAAAGACAGCTAAAGGTAGTAATCTAGACTTTAAAGCCCTATCTAAAGAATTTCATGTCTTAAGAACTAATATTGTTGATTTTGGTAATTTATCATCAAATGAAATTATGGGATTAACTGTTAAGTTAAGAAAAATGGGCGTTAAAACAGATGATGCTGTAAATGTATTTAAAAAGTTTAGTTCTCTTGAAGAAGCATCAAAAGCATCTGCAATGTTATTTCAGTCGTTTGAAATGAATGTAGATGCTTTTGATTTACTAACTTCAAGAGACCCAGGGGAAATGCTGACACAGTTTAGAGAGGCTATGTTACAAACAGGAAAATCTTTCAAAGACTTAAACAGGCACGAAAAATCTTTAATGCAAAACATTACAGGTATCAGCGAAAATGGACTTAATTCTTTGATGAATTTTATGTCTTACGGCTTAACTTATGATGAAGCAAGAAAAAGAATGGAAGAGCAAGACCCAACAAAACAACAAACTGAAATGATGAAGGGCTTAACTTCTACTATAAAAATGGTTCAAAAAACTATGACTTTTGATTCACCCTTTACAGCTTTCTTTAGAGGTTTAACAAACAATGCTGCAAACCAAAAAGACTTGAAAAATAGTGTCATAAGTCTAAGTAAACTATATGAAAGCTTTTATCATTTAGGTTTTAGCATGAATCTAGATGAAATAAAGTCATTTTTAGGACCTGTTACAGTTGTGCTTACTAAGATTAGAGGTACACTGACATCTCAGAAATTTATGAGTTTACTTAAAACAACAACTAAGACTGTAGGCGGTGTGTTAGGCGATCTAGGTAATGATTTGCAAAATGATGTATCAAAGGAATATTATAAGTTTGGCTTAAAAGTTGAAAAAATGACAGAGATTGCTGGTGAAAGTGCTGAAGAAAACCTTAAAAAAGCAGAAACAGCAGCATTACAATCTTTACTTGGAACAACAAAAACAGCAAACAAAGATCTAATTAAAAACTTAAAAGAAAAAGGAATTTTAAAAGCTGGTAAAAAAGGCATGTTTAAGATCATGGATGGTCTTTCTTTGACAAAATTTTTAAGCAAGATGCAAACTATAAGCAACATGTATGATCCTAATAGTCCAATACAAAAAGAAATTGCTAAAATAAGAGAAAAAGTCGAGGAGTCTTATGATAAAAGTATTGAGTCTTTTGAAGGAAACTATATAGAAAACCTTAAAAAAGCAAACTATCAAGCAAATGAAAGAAGTACAATAAAAGGCAGAATTGATAATCTTTATGATCAAATGAATGAACTTATAAAAGAAGGAACGCCAATGTTCAATACAATTAAAGGCATTGGCGGGAAAATCATGGGATCTATAATTAGAGGAATGATGTACGGATTTGCTGCAGGATTAAAACTGCTTTCAGGAAACTTAGAGATGGCTGTAGAATCGTTAGGAATTAATCCACAAGAAAAAGCTCTTGAAGAAGCTGCTAAAAAAGCAGGCAAGTCTGTAGATAAGCTTTCAGCTTTTGATCTTATGGGAATATCAACTGATGATAAAAACTACATAAGTGATGAGTTAGGAAAAGAGTCTAGTAAAATGGTTCTAAATCTACCTACATTTATGAGCATGGCAGGTTCATTCTTAAACGACTTATCAGAAGTTTTTATTCAATTTGCGGGAGGAATAGTTGGTATTATTGGTGATATGACATACAAGTATTATAAAGCATCAGGCGATATTACAAAAGCTGCAATGATAGGAAGTGGCTTTGATCCAGAAAAAGCAGTTGCTTTAAGCGCGTTAAACAGTATTTATAAAAAGAAAGACATTGTAGGACAACTCTCATCTATTAAAGGTAGTCTAGCTGAAGCTAGAGGAATAAATGAAGATGATTATGATAAAAAAGTAAGAAAAGATGACCCAGCAAAAAATAAAGTTTTATTAAGGATTTTAAAAAAATATAAAGAAAATTTTGATTCAAGAACAAGTGCTTTTAAGTTAATAGACAGTTCACAAAATATCCTTAAGGATAAAAATGTAACGAATAACAAACTTTCAAATGCAATATATCATATTATCGCAGGTGCAGAAGAGATGAATAGCTATGTACCTGCAAGTTTATTTAAAAAATATAAAGGTAACGAAGAAGCTATAAAAATATTACTAAAAAAAGACAAAAACAACGTAAACATGAAAATTGCATCTGAATCTGTGCTTAATAATCTTAAAAAAGAAACAACTTCAAAATTCTGGATTCGCAACTTAAAAAGTTTTGGTGGCAAAGACAGAGCTAATTCAATTATTGATAATATTAACTCACATAGAGAAAGTAAAAAAGATACAGAGCCACGCTTAATTCAAGAAATTGAAGAAAAGCTTAAAGAACTAAAGACGTCTAAGACACCTGTAGACAAAAAAGTTGCAGATTATTACGGAAAAGGAAAAGGTGCAGTATTAGCTATCGGAAATCAAAGATTACATTTGCATGATCATGATGCTGTATATGCTGCTAAAAAAGGAGGGTTTTTAAATAAAATATATATTGAAGTTTTTGAAACATATAATTTGTTTACGCAAGATCTTTTCTCTGTATTTAATCAACGCATTGAAGCATCAAATAAAGATCTAACAGAAGCAAAATCAGTTATCTCTAAGTTAAAAAACAATGACATTAAAAAAGAAGATTATAACAATGAAGCTTCAGCAGAAGAAATGTTTGATATATTTAATCTATGTTTAGATGTTATCAACGAAAGTTTAAACAAAAAATCTGTATCTAGAAACGTTAAAGCTCAAATTACAGCATAAGGAGATATAAATGGCAGATACTAACGATCCAAATCAAGCGTCACAAGAATCAGAAGGAAATGCTGGATCTGGACAAATTAATATTGCCAGAGAGTTAAATTCTGTTTTAGAGCAAGTTTCTGCTAGACTAGAAAAAATACAGAAGCTTACGCAAACACAAGCAGACTTTATGACTCAAATGACTCAAAGTTTTACAGATATGCAAGAAAACATGGAATCAATGACAGGCAATGCACAAGAAATGTCCACATCATTTCAAGATGCTGCTGAGTCTGTAATGGATCAATTTAGCAAAGAAAAGCTTGAAACAATAGATAACAGTGTTAAAAAAATATCTGATGCCTATAAAGATGCTTCTGATGTTCAAAAAGAAACACTTCAAAATGCAAGTAAAACTGTGTCAAGCATGGGTAGTGTTACAAAATCTATAAGTGAAGACATGAAAAGAGATACTAATGCACTTAATAAGGCATTAATGAGAAACAGCAAAAGTTTTAATAATTTTGGTAACAACTCAAAAAACATAAACGAGCAAGTAAAAGAGTTTGTTGGGTCAATAGTCGAATTAAAAAATCAAATTGTCGGGATTGTTTTTTCATTAGGACAGAAAATTAAGTCTGCAATGTCTATGGGATTTACTTTAGTTAAAGGAGTAGCTTCATTTGTAGGTAGTATGATAGGTGCAGCAGCAAAATTTGGAAAATTTGCACTAACTGTCCCATTTACAATTACAAAAGCAGCTGTAAATATAGGAAACACGTTAAGAAGAGACATTGTAGAAGTTATTCAAACAGCACAAGAAGCCTTAAAAGATAAATTTGATATGGATTCAACTATCGGTGAAGGTATAAAGTCGATGACAAACAAAGGAAAAGGAATGCTTCTTTCATTTCAAAATCCTTCTTCAGAGCTTGTTAAATTGTTTGGCTTCGGAGCAAACGGTATTGCTTCCATGATTGGATTTTTAGGTGAGAATATAGAAGCAATGGGACATTTTTCTGAAATGTTTGGACGAAGCTTAGGTAATAACTTGCCAAAATTTAAAGCATTTTCTAGAATGGTAAAGGGTTTTGGTTTTTCATCTGAAGATGTTGCTTACCTTGCACAAGATGCTGCTGTGAATCTTAAAGATATAAATGTAAGAATGGCAGAACTAGGTGTAACATTAACAAGTACTGCCAAAGAATTTGGTTTAGACAGGAAAAGATTGTCTAAAAACTTTATGGTTCTTAGAAAAGACATAACTCAATTTGGACATTTGTCAGATGAAGAAATAGGAAGGACAACTGCAAGACTTACACAAATGAAAGTTAAGCTTGAAGATGCGTCTGCTGTATTTAAAAAGTTTAGTACGTTTGAAGATGCAGCAAATTCTGTTGCAATGCTATCCCAGACTTTTGGAATGAATCTAGATGCAATGGATATAATACAGGCAAAAAAACCTGAAGATGTTATTGAAATGTTTAGAACTTCTATGTTAGAAACTGGGAGATCTTTTGAGGATTTAAATAGATTTGAGAAAGATCTAATGGCACAACACACAGGCATGTCTGCTGAAAGTCTGAAAGGGCTTATGCATTATAGAGATATTGGTTTGACTTATGAGCAAGCAAGAAAAAGAATGGAGTCAGAAAATCCAACATCAAAACAAATGAAAGCGTTAAAAGGTCTTAACAGCGCAATTAAAGAGGTTCAAAAAGTTATGAATTTTGATTCTCCATTTCAAGCATTTGTTAAAGGTTTAACTAACAATATAGCACTTTCAGGTGACTTAAAAGGAACTTTGACTAGTTTAAGTAGTGGATATCAATCTATTTATCAATACGCATTGAAAATGGATCCTAGCACTTGGAGTGGCTTAATTAAACCTATAAAGCTTATTATCGATATTATGAGCAATATTTTAAAAAGTGATGCATTTAAAGGAGGTTTAGTTTCAGCAATGTCAACAATGGCAGATTTTGCTGCAGAAATGTTTGGTGCAACAAAAGGTGATGTTATTCTTTCAAAACTAGAAACTAATGTATCTATAGCAATGCAAAAAGGCGGAAAGTTTTACGGCAAAAAAGGAAAACAAAGAATAGAAGCATTTAAAAATTTATTACTCGATGGACTAGCAAAAGAAGCAAGTCTTAATAAATTAGTTGATATGGAAGCATTGAAAAAAATAAAAGACCCAAGAAAACTTATTCAAGAGATAAACAAGTATAAACAAAGTGTTAATCCTAAAAATCAAGCTAGAATCGATATATTTGATGACTATTTAGAAAGATCGACAAACGAAATTTTTAAGAAGTTTGACAAAGATGATGAAAAATCAGAGGAAAAGAAGAAAGGCAAGAAATTATCAGCTTCTACAAAAACAAAAGCTAATCGTCTCTCTGAAGGTCTTCTTGATATCATGAAGGCAAATAAAGATAATATGGGCAAACTTGCAACATTAAGTCTAAGAATTGCAGGGGCTGTTATTAAGTCTGCTGCAATAGGATTTACAGCACTTCTAAAAGTTATTAATAACGGTATGAGCGAGTTAGACAAGTCAGGTGCTTTAAATAGCGATACTAACATGATTGAAGACTTTTTGCATTTTAAGCCAGGTGAATTTGCTGAACTTGGAAGTTCAATTGGGGATGCATTTAAAGAGTTTTGGGAGAAAAAACAAAATGCCTTTAGCATAACAGGCTGGATTATTGATGGTATATCTGATGCTTTTAGTTTTGTCATTGGAACTTTTGTAGATACTATAAAAAGTGGAATTAACGAAATACTAGGGAAAGAAGTATTTGAAAAGTCTAGTTCTTCTATATTAAGAGAATCAAGGAAGAAAAAATTTGAAGATTCTAAAGGTACAATGAGTTACGGAACTAAAGCCGTAGAAAGCATGGCAGATAAAGCAAAAAACACAAATGTTAGTGATGCTATAAGCGGTGACTTTGGATTTAAAGGCCAAGATATATCTGATGCTATTGTTGCGCTAAGAGCAAAAGCAGAAAAAATAGACGATAAAGAGAAGAAAAAGTCTGCGCTAGAAAAAATAGATAAAATTGAAAATAGATTTTTAAATAAAGGGTCTAGTGATAATATAGCTTTTCAAGCAACGTCAGCATTAAGTGCAATAGACGAAACAGGCATTAGAAAAGGATCACAAGGAATTTTTGATGACAATTTTAATGCAAAGTCAAACATAAAAAGATTTAAAAAACAATGGGCAAAAGTCTCAAGATCAATAAATAAAAATGTTCTTACATTTGACAAAGACAACGGGAAGACCAATAGAAGAAATAATCCAACAAATAGAAAAAATTATTTTGTAAATGAAAACTTAGATTGGTTTTCAAAAAACTTTTATGCACAAGATTTAATGAACTATCTAGGTAGCAGTAGTGATCTGACTAAAAAACTTAAGTATAACAGTAATGCTTTATCAGGAGCACATGCAAACACGACTAATGAAGTTTTATCAAACAAAATTATTTCTGGTCTTCAAGGATTTAATCATCCTTATGCATCAGTATTTCTTAAGACAATATTTTCTAAGCTTAGATTAATGCAAGAAAATGGGAGTGAATTACATTTAATTGGCAGTGACAAAGAAGAATCAAGAAACACTATTTTACCTGCAGCGCCACTAACAACAACTGACACAACTAATCCTACAGCTCCAGTAAATATAGCTACAAACGATTTAATATCTGATATGTTTACAAACAGAATGAAAGGTATGTCTTTATTAAATTCTAATCTTGACATCATGAAAAATCTGTTAAGTGGAGTACAACAGCCTTCTGTGTCAGAGAGTAGCATGTCAAATGTAGAAAGTCTAAATGTTGCTTCTTATAATGCAGACAGCATATATTCAGAAAATACAAGTATTTCAATTGAGAGAGAACGACGTATGACAAAAGAAGAAGCTTCACAATTTAAAGACAAGTTGATGAAGACAAAAGAAAGTGTTGCTGCAAGTGAATTACAAGTAGATAGCAATGTATTGATTGACACAAGCTTGATAACGACTTTGATGAAAAAAATGGCAGGATTAGGTTTAGTTAATGAATTAACAAAGAATGAAAATACACACGGTGTAATGAGACTTGGAGCATCTGCATTAGATTCTGCAACGTTTAACACAGGAAACTACTCAGCTACAATGAGAGAAACTTACGAGGTTGATTAAAAATGCAAATTATAGATATTAAAGAATTGATTAGGAACTTAAAACTGGATGAAGCTATATGCGAAGCATTTGCTAAAAAGTCTAACAAAAGTAAGGAAGAGTTAATGAATTCTTTTGATCACATTGTCAATAATGAAATAAATAGAATTGGTGAATCTATGCAAGCATCACTAAACAATCCTCAAGATACTTCACGATTACGAGATTTATCTCTGGATGACTTTATGAAAGACAATGATAAAATTATCAAGGATAAATAAAAATGGCAACGAAATACATTCTGGACCCTTCTGGTAATATAATAAAAGTAGAAAACGGTGAAAATGCAAGTGTAGAGATACAAGATCTTCAAAGCAATAATAACGAATATCTTTCAGAACAATTTGACTTGAATGAAGTTAGTACAGATACAGACTTAAGTGAAGGTTTTTTTGGGATTGGTTTTGTTAGCGGTCAAGACGCTGATAGTGGTGATTTGGGATTTGTTACTGGAAAAAGTGAAACGGCACCTTCTTTCGGGTTTGAGAGCGAAACAGATGAAAATTATAAATCTTATAAAACATTCAACTCTTTTCTGAGAAAAGAAGATGATGATAATTTTAAGCCAAAAGCATTTGCTGACGAATTTGAAATTTTAACTGGTTTAAGAATGAGAGAAGATGAGTTTCTTGATTCTGCTTCAACAGTTGCTCTAATGATTACTTATCTTGCAGAATCTATTGTAAGGATATTAACAGTTGAGGCTATTGTTGCTGCAAACAGAAGTTTAATTAATAAAAAAGGTGATGAAAGCAAAACTGCTGAACGATATAAATTAAGACTTGGCACGTATGACTTTACAGAGTTAGAAATTTTTACAAAATATGTTTTTAATGTTTTAAACTATCCTCACGAACAATCAACTTCGCTTGAAAGACTTGATGCTTATTTTATTGGAACAGCAGCTTGGCTTTCACCAGATGCCGCAATTAATCTCGATAACATTTCAAGAGAAAAAGGTAGCGCATTAAATAGTATAGATTTTGCTACAAATAATAAGTCACTGAGCAAATCTCTCGAAGGATTTTTACCTGTAACATTGGCATCAGCAGAGATACTAGCAGCAACAATTACCAATACAACTTCTTTAAACAGAGTAAAACTCTTACTTAGAAAATTCTATCAAGAAAAACATTGGGATCAAAATATCTTATACAGCGCAAAAGATAAAAATCCAGTTCTTGGATATTTTGCAGACTTAAATTATTATTATTTTAAATTTGTTATAGAGAGAATTCAAGTAGGTTTAAAGCTTCTAAATAAATATTATTACGATGACTCATATCTTCAATCAAGACAAAAAGAATCACCAATTAATAGAGTTTCTGCAGCAAGAGCTTTTAAAAGCATTTCACAAACTATAACAATACCTAGCGGAAGCAACGCAAAAGGCACTTATAAATGGTCATATAATGAAAGAGGCAACAACAATACGCCTATAAAAGCAAGACAAACAACAAGCTTAAGGACTTTACCGCAAGCTTTTAATATGAATTACAGCTTTTATAGGTCTCTTGCATTAAATGGAAAGCCTACTCTAGATCTAAGTGATGATCTTGCACAAAACTTCTACAGATCAGAAGAAAGAAGACTTCCGATAGAACTTGTAAAAGAAATAGAAAATAATTTAGAGTCTGAATATATGCCTTTTTATTTTCATGATCTAAGAACAAATGAGATACTTTCTTTTCATGCATTTATTGAAAATATTAGTGATTCTTTTTCACCTGAATATAACTCTGCAAGTGGCTTTGGCAGAATCGATGATGTTAAATCTTATGTTAAAACAACAAGAAATATAAACTTGACATTTATTATTGCAGCAACTTCTGAAGCAGATCATGATTTAATGTGGTTCCAAGTAAATAAAATCGTTGCAATGGTATATCCACAATGGTCTGATGCCTTTGAAGTTGCAAGCAAAGATAACGAAACAAGTGAATTTAAATACCCGTTTACACAAGTACCGACTGCTTCACCTCTAATCAGACTTCGTGTAGGTGACGTTATAAAAAGTAATTACAGCAGAACAAACCTTTCTCGACTCCACGGTATAGGTGATAGAGATCAAGATAAAGGTATTGTGACAAACCCAGATGAATTAGACACAAAAAAAATAAAAAGAATAAACGAAATAAAAGAAAGATTAGCAAAAAAATATAATGAGCTTAATGAAGAAACTAAAAATTCATCTATCGGCAATAAATTTTTAAGCAAGATTGCAGAAGGCTCTGCAAAAATAGATGAGATAATTGCAGATAGTGCAGATA
>Ga0098046_1000409_pt1 | contig 15803 bp, 20 predicted proteins | sample 11BtaG_FD_77067 | JGI IMG/M metagenome (GOLD analysis project Ga0098046, IMG submission 77067) | Marine viral communities from the Subarctic Pacific Ocean - 11B_ETSP_OMZ_AT15265_CsCl metaG | ecosystem: Environmental > Aquatic > Marine > Oceanic | place: Pacific Ocean | collected 2015-01-16
CCTCCTGCTGAGATGACCTACACCTATGTGTGTCTCAGAGACTCTCGTATCACCCATTCTCCGTGCCGGGTTATTCATCACCAGATTTCTGTTGATAATTCTGGTATGGAACTTGTTTCGGAGTCATAATGAAAGTCGGTGATTTGGTTTGCGCTGATACCGATTACAAATGGTATAAGATCACATTCGGAACCAAGAAACTTTTTGTTATAGCAACAAATGAAATCCCCAGCCAAGGGGTGAGCACCATAAGGTTATTTGGTTATCCAGGCACTTATCGCACTAAGCGTTTTAAGCTACTATCGGAGGCATAATAACCACAAGAAAATCCTTGCGCTCCACCCCCCGCCGTGTTACATTATGAATGTAAGCAGCGGCACCACCGCATACCAACCGACGAAGGACACAGAATGACTGAGAGAACACAGAGCAAAATCAAGTTTGTTGGGCTACACGCCCACAGCGTAGCGGGCTCCATCTTTGATGGTCTCGGCTTCCCGCAAGACCACATGGACTTCGCCTACCAGAATGGAATGGATGCCCTCGCCCTAACCGACCACGGCAACCAGAATGGTCTAGCCTATCAGGTCCTTCACGCAAAGAAGATGAAGGCAGAAGGCAAGGACTTCAAGCCGATCTTTGGTTGCGAGGCTTACTTCATCCCTTCTATTGAAGAGTGGAAGGAGGAATACGAGCAGGCTATGCTAGATAAGAAGAAGGCACGGGCAGCCAAGAAGGCTGGTGCGTCTGCTGCTTCTGTTGAGGACGAAGGCGCGAGCAAGGGTAAGAGCAACAATGTTCTACGCCGCCGCCGCCATCTTGTGCTCCTCGCACAGAACCAGACCGGGCTGAACAACCTATTCAAGCTTGTCTCCGAGAGCTACAAAGATGAGAACTTCTATCGCTATCCTCGCATGGACTACAAGATGCTGAAGGAGCACGGCGAAGGCATTATCGCTTCGTCTGCTTGTCTTGGTGGCGTCTATGCTGGTAACTACTGGGAGAACCGAGAGGAAGGCTCAGAGGCTGTGCTTGAGGCTATGCGGGAAACTACACGCAACATGCTTGATGTGTTCGGTGATCGCTGGCACGGCGAGATTCAGTGGAACAATGTCCCAGAGCAGCACGAACTCAACAAGTTTGTTATTCAGGTTTGTGATGAGTTTGGTGTGAAGGTCATCTCCACCGCAGACTCGCACTACCCCAACCGCGATGCCTGGAAGGACCGCGAACTATACAAGCGCCTTGGCTGGCTTGGTAAGGGTCGCCCGCAGTGGGCTGATACCGAGAGCGAATTACCTGTCTCTGTTGATGAGATTGGTTACGAACTCTATCCCAAGAACGGGGACGAGATGTGGGAGAGTTACAAGAACTACTCGCAGATGTGTGGTGCGACTTATGATGACGACCTTGTTCTGCGTTCTATTGAAGAGACACATCGTATCGCATTCGATCGCATTGAGAACTTTCTTCCCGACAACACTGTTCGGCTCCCTTCATTCGTTGTGCCTGCTGGACACACCGCAACCGAGGCGCTAATCAACTTCTCGCTTGAAGGTCTTCGCAAGTTGGGTCTTGCCGACAACAAGCAGTACCTTGCGAGACTAAAGGAAGAACTCCACGTCATTGACGACCGAGGCTTCTCAAAGTACTTCTTGACTATGAAGGCAATCGTTGATGTTACAGACACAATGATGCTTGCTGGTCCCGGTCGCGGTTCTGCTGCTGGCTCACTTGTTGCATACGCTCTCGGCATCACGCAGGTCGATCCTATCAAGTATGACCTCCTGTTCTCTCGCTTCTTGCGTTCCGACGCGAAGGATTACCCAGATATTGACTACGACATCAGCCGCCCGATGGAACTCAAGGACAAGTTGATTGAGTTGTGGGGAGAGGACTGTGTTGCTCCAATCTCAAACTGGAACACTCTACAGTTGAAGTCTCTTATCAAGGACATTTCAAAGTTGTATGGTATTGAGTTCGGCGAAGTTAACTTGGTTACCAACGCAATGATTAAAGAAGCAACTCCGCTTGCTAAGGCAAAGCACGGCATCAAGGCTGGTATGTATACCCCAACTTGGGAAGAAGTACTTGAGTTCTCTGATTCTCTCAAGGGATTCTTGGGTAAGTATCCAAACGTTAAGACACACGTTCGCGCTCTTGTTGGTCAGGTTCGTTCTGCGTCCCGCCACGCTGGTGGTGTTGTGATTGCTGAGGACTTGGATAAGAACATGCCCCTCATCAACTCCAAGGGTGTCCGCCAGACCCCCTGGTCTGAGGGTCAGAACGTCCGTCACTTGGAGCCAATGGGATTCATCAAGTTCGATCTTCTTGGGCTCTCTACCCTTGCTATGATGGAAACTGCGATTGAGTTGATCCTCAAGCGCCACCACGGCATCGCAGAGCCAACTTTCAAGCAGGTTAAGGACTTCTATGATACGAAGTTACACCCCGATGTTATCAATCTAGATGATGCGAGAGTCTACGAAAATGTTTTCCACAAGGGCAACTTTGTGGGTACATTCCAGTTCACTGAGTCTGGTGCTCAGAACTTCGCAGAGCGAGTAAAGCCAAACAACATCATTGATGTTTCCGCTATTACTTCTATCTATCGTCCCGGTCCTCTGTCCGCAAATGTTCATGAGGATTACATCGATGCGAAGGAGAGCCCACAATACATCAAGTATCTAACCCCGCAGGTTCAGGAGATCACCGAAGAAACGTTTGGTTTCTTGATCTTTCAGGAACAAATCGCCAAGATTGCTCACGCACTTGGTAAGGATCTTTCTCTTGACGAGGGCAACTTGCTTCGTAAGCTTCTAACTAAGAAGGGCACAGGCAAGGGTTTTGAGGTCAAGGATGCGATTCACAAGAAGTTCATTGATGGCTGTGTGGAAAAGGGCATCAATAGGGGTGAAGCACAGAGTCTATGGGAAAAGTTTGAATACTTCTCTGGTTATGGCTTCAACAAATCCCACGCTGTTTCCTACTCTATCATTTCTTATCAGTGTGCTTGGCTCCTGACTTACTTTGAGGCAGAGTGGCTTGCTGCTTTCCTCGATAAGGAGCCCGAGAGCAAGAAGGAGAATGCAATCAACATCGCCAAGTCTCTTGGTTACGCGATTGCCCCTGTTGATGTAAATACTTCTGGTAGGACTTGGGAGATTGGCGATGATGGTAAGACCCTCATTCAGCCCCTCACGAGTATCAAGGGTTTTGGTGAATCTGCTATGGAACAGGTTCTCAATCACAGACCCTTTACCGACATTGAGGACTTTTTGTTCCGAGAAGAAGTAAAGTATGCTAAACTAAATAAGAAGGCTCTCGATGCTCTGTGTAGGGCAGGTGCTATGGACTCTCTCATTGACGATAGATTTACAGGACGCAAGCACTTCTGGTCTGCTGCTGTTATTGATCGACCAAAGACCAAGAAGAAGTTTCACGGTAACATTGAAATCTACAGAGGTGAGGGAGATTTCAGCGAAGAAGAGATTATCCAGTTCAAGACAGACCTTACCGGTGTGTTCCCTATGAACTTGGTCATCAGTGTAGAAACGATCGAGAAACTCAAAGAAAAGTTTATCCCACCTATCTCTGAGTTTGATGAGGAACTCCAACTCTGCTGGTTTATTCCACGCAAAGTTACGCCCAAGAAGACAAAGAAGGGCAAGGAGTATTGGATTTTGGAAGTCATTGATTCCAACAATGAGACAGAAAGAATTAGATGCTGGGGTGTTGACCCCAAGAAGGACAGGATTCATGTGAATCGTCCTTACATGTCGAGACTACAATACGATCCGAAGTGGGGCTTTTCCACTAGATCGGTTTACAGAAACTTTAGATTGCTAGGCTAACAAATAAAGGAGGTAAGCATGGCACAGAAGAAGGTACAAAAGACAGCGCAGAAGAAAAAGACTAGTATTGGTAACAGTCCGCGAACAAAGACCGGAAAGCCGGGTCCGCACGGCGGAAACAAGCACTACAAGAAGCGTTACCGAGGACAGGGCAAGCGCTAAACACGAACCTCCTATCTATTTAAGATAGGGGGTTTTATGTTTTGCGAACAAAAGACTTAGTTAAGTGGCACAGAGCCGTTAATGAAATAAGATATAAGCACAATGAAGTAGAACTGCTTCAAGAAATGGCTGACGAATACAATCCCATTTTCAACAATCATGTTAGAAAGCATTGTGAAGAAAACGGTATCGATCTTGAAGCAGCCCAAAAACGCGCTGGATTAAGCGTATCGGTCAAGAAGAGCAAAGAGAACCACGCGAGAAAAGAAGAGTCAAAACTTCTTAGCGATGGTGAATCTAGCGAAGAATATAACGATGAAGGCTCAACCCTAGACTCAGAAGTAACAAGACCGTCGGTAGAAAACAGCGAGATGCACGATATCTTCAAAAAACTTTTTAAGAAGCTCGCACTCCATCTCCACCCAGATAAGGTTATGGGCTTGACAGATGAGGAGAGACAAGATAGATTAGAGATGTTCAAGGAAGCCAAGAGAGCCTTGGATGAGGAGCGTTATTTTTTCCTTCTTGATCTCTCCGATCGCTTCAACATAAAATTACCCAGTAATTACAAACAACAAACCAGATGGATGAAAGCAAGATCGAAAGAGCTTGATAAAGAAATCTTATCTAAGAAAGCAAGCTTCAATTATGCTTATGCGGATTGCGATACAGATGTGGAGAGAAGCAAGGTTGTTGAAATGTTTTTGAAACAAGTATATGGAATCTAAAATAGCGAAATTCTCAAAAAATTTTTGAGCCAATTTTTCCAGATTTAGAGGTTATAATGGAACATCTTATGAATTGCCATGGCGAATGGATGCTTCTTTTTAGTTGCATTTCTTCACTCCCCATGTTACGATACTGGTATAAGCCAAATAAGGAGGGCTCTTGATTACTGATATTGTTATTGGTCTCCAGCACGGAGACGAGGGTAAAGGAAAGGTTACCCACCACCTATTAAAGAGTGGAGAGTACACTCATTGCGTTCGTTTTAATGGAGGCTGCAATGCTGGGCACACGATCATCCACGACGGAAAAAAGTTTGTAACCCATCACATACCAGCAGGCGTGTTTTTCGGAGTTACGTCGGTAATTGGTAACGGTTGCGTGATTGATCCGATGAAGTTACAAGAGGAGATAGACTACTTAGAATCCTACGGAATCCCCGTGAGGCAAAATTTAAGGATCGCAAGCAATGCTCATGTTATCACCGAACAACATAAAGCCGAAGACGGCGTTGACGAGAAGATTGGAACAACTAGAACCGGTAATGGTCCCGCTTACCGTGATAAGTATGCTCGTACTGGCGTGCGCGCCTGTGACGTACCTTCTCTTGTTCCTTTCGTAGTAAACATTTACGAAGAACTTAGAGGCGATACTGTAATCTTAATGGAAGGAGCCCAAGGCTTCTGGCTTGACCCAGATTGGGGTGACTACCCATACGTCACTTCCTCACACACCGGTACAGCCGCAGCCATCCAGAACGGCATCAGCCCTCGTTCTATTCGTAATGTTTGGGGCATCATTAAGGCTTATGAGACCTATGTGGGTAAGCGCCAGTTTCAGCCCATCGAAGAAATTTTTGATCGTATCCAAGAGGCTGGACAAGAATTTGGAGCCACCACGGGGCGTGTACGGCAGTGTAATTGGCTAAATGTAGATGAGATCCATCAGGCTATCCAGATGAATGGGGTTAATCGTCTTGTCGTAAACAAGATGGACGTTTTGCGCAAGGTGGGCACTTGGGGCACAACTGAGGGTCCGTTTTACGGTGAGCATCATTTCCGTGTCTTCTTGCAAGAAGAATTTGGACCGAGAGTAGGAATAGATAAGATTTATTTCTCCGACAACCCAGCATCAATTAACGAAGAAAATCCCTTGACGGCAGCCGCCTGACCGGTTATATTATAGGTGTCGTTGGAGGACAGATGAGCAAGAACTACGGATACGCCTGCATTTGTATGCAACTTTCTAACCCGCAAGATTTCGGTGGTAAGAAGAAAGATAGAATTACCACCAATCGCTCCATGATCAAGAGAACATTTCAAGAGAAGGGGATCGAGTATGCGTCCTCCTTGTCTCTCCTAAATGTACTCGATCTCCAGAAGGTTCTCGAATGGAATGTCGAGCACGGGATCAAGTTCTTCCGTCTGTCCTCCAACATTTTTCCTTGGGCGTCAGAGTACCAATTACACGACATGCCTGACTACGAAGCAATCTATGAGGCATGTGAGAAGGCAGGCAACTATGCCCGCCAGCACGGCATTCGCCTTACTTCCCACCCTGGTCCGTTTAACAAGTTGGCGTCTCCAAATGAGCGCGTGTTTGAGAACACCAAGCGTGACTTGGAGATCCATGGCGAGTTCTTCGACATGCTTGGCTTGCCCCGAGATCACTACGCAAAAATCAACATTCATGTTGGCGCAGCCTACGGAAACAAGCCGGTCGCACTAGATACTTTTGTAAGGAACTTTGAACGCTTGCCGGAATCAGTTACTTCTCGCTTGACTGTGGAGAATGATGATCGCGAATCGCTTTACTCAACTGTGGAACTCTACGAAGGTCTATTTGGACGGACTGGTATTCCGATTGTCTTTGATTACCATCATCATGGTTTTTGCACTGGCAATCTTAGTGAGCGAGATGCGCTTGAAGTCGCAATCTCGACGTGGGGAGACATCAAGCCTGTAGTTCATTACTCTGAGTCGAGAGCAGAAGAAAAGAAGGATGCAAAGATTCGCGCCCATGCCCACTCAGATTACGTCAATGGACCTATCGATGACTACGGCTACGACCTCGATGTCATGATCGAGGCGAAGGCTAAGGAACTCGCCCTGTTCGGGCTTCAAAAAAACGACGCTGAGCGCTTGACAGCAGCAGCGTGACCGGTTATCTTATAAAAAATTAAGGAAAAAATATGAGTGAAGTAGAAGACACAATCAGTATGCACATGAGCAACCGAAGTATTTGGAATGTTGTAAACCTTCTGGGACAAGGTGTTCCGATCGAAATGTCTTTGAGAGAATTAGTCCAGAATGCATTTGAAGCATGTAATCGTGGCTCAGCGCACTCTGAAAAGCACGTAAGGGTAAATAAAGATTCACAAGGAAACATAACTGTTATTAACTATGGAGGAGATTTCTTTTCCCTAGATGCAGCGAAAGAGAATCTAAACACTCTTGGTAATTCGGGTAATAGCTCCGATATGGTTGGTAACTTCGGTGTCGGTGCAAAGATTTCTGTTCTTGCAAACGACCATGAAATTCGCTATTCTTCAAAAAAAGAAAATGAAAAGAATGGAACAAGTTTTACCATTGGTGTGATTGGGTCGCAAGATTATGGACTAAAAGATATGAAAATCTCTTCTTTTTCCATGAAAGAGTTTTCTAAGAGTGTCACTTCTGCGACTATTATCTCTGAAGCTGGAGGCTCATGGGATACTTTTAATGCAGCGCTTTCACCAAATAATGGAGTTTCTGGCTGGAATATTGGAAAGTTTTTATCAAACAGGTTTTTCAAAACACGTTGTAAACTAGATGTTGCCACTTATAACAAAGATGGCAAAAGCAAATATGTGCGTGTTCATGGGGCACTTCATTGTATGAAGCAAACCCAGAGATACGGCAAGTTTAACCTCGTAGGCAATAACATTCCCGCCGGTACTATTGCACACTGGTGCATCATGAATGAAAAGAAGACCAATAGAAACAAGTTTCTTCAGGATTATTATATTGGCTTTTCTTTGAGGGATGAATTATTAACTAATCTTGATAATTCTTGCGCATCTAGAACTACAGATTTCACAAAATGTGGAGTACTTAGCAACGCCAATCGTCTTGTTGTAATTTTTGAGATTCCAAATGACTCTGGTTTTGTTTGGAATGGAGCTAGAAACAATATTCTTTACGACAAAAAAAGCATCAAAAAAGATGATTTTTATGCTGCATTTAGAAAGCAGATGCCAGATAAGATCAGTGAATTGCAGATTGAAAAAGAATATGAATTTGATCTTGATAAAATACAAAAAGAATTAATGAAAGAACTCAATGATTTCTTTATGTCTTCTCTTGGTCCTTTGTTAAATTCTTCTGGTCGCAAGCCGAGTTCTGGTGGCGGTACGACTCCTACCTCATCCACATCAGGACAAAAATTTAAGTTTAGTCTTAATAAGATACCAAACTTGGTAGAAAGTGATAATGAAGACGCACCAATCGTTTCTTATTTAGTTGATTCTAATACAATTGTGGTTAATCACGGATCTCCCGTTTTTAAACTTCGGAGAAGTAAAATCGTAGAGAACGCAGATAAAGACTATAATTTAATTTCAGACAAAGAAATCGATGGAACTATTAGAGGAGAAATCTATCGTGGTGCAGTATACGCTATGGCTGAATTTTATATGGTCGAAGGAAAAAATCACACCCCCGAAGAGGTAGAAGAATTTTTAACACCCGATAAACTTGATTGTTGGGGAATGACAAATAATAGAGCAGTTAGGGTCCGTCTCGGACATCGCCTGACGCGACTCATGAATTCTCTTGACACCTGACGATCACCCGGTTACATTACAAACATAACAAGGAGAACACCATGTCTACATCAACTGAAGAGAAGAAGCGCTACGTGCTGGAGTACATCCGGTCACTCGTGGCAATCGAAGAGGCTATGGAGCCTTACAAGGAGCAGAAGCGAGAGCTACGCACCGAGTACCGCGAGCAGGGTTGGCTTAGCACCGACGAGATTCGTGCGGCTGTGAAGGCTTATCGTCTGTTCAAGGGCAAGGTAGACATCGATGATGTTTACGACAACTACAAGGCACTTTCCGGTGCAACTGGAGAGGCAGAGTGATTATCGAGTATCATCGTCTAGATAAGTTCGTAAAGTCACCCACCCGCTCAAATCCATCAGATGCCGGATTGGACGTTTATGCCCACTTGGAGGATCCTGTAACGATTGCTCCCGGTGAGTCTGCCCTAATTAAGACCGGTTTGCGTTTTGGTATTCCACATGGGTACATGCTACAGGTTATGAACCGTTCAAGCGTAGCAGCAAAGCGCAGTCTTGTAGTCGGAGCGCACGTTATTGACTCAGGTTATGATGGAGAGGTATTTATCAATCTACATAACATTGGAGCAGAACCACAGGAAGTTAGGTTCGGTCACAAGATTGCCCAACTAGTTATGGTTCCAGTGGTTCATTTCCGCGCCCGCGAAGAACCTAATGGAAACATTTACGATGACCGGACTCCTATTAGCATTTCAGATCGTGGAGACGGGGCACTCGGTAGCACAGGAGGATAAGTTATGGCTACTTCATTTTTAACAGAAAAGGCACCACCAGAAAAGAAAGCACTCTATGGTGCCCTTGGGGTGTATCCAGATAAGAACACTGCTCTCGCAGAGTTGATTGATAACTCTGGAGAATACGGAAACACTACAAAAGTTAAGATTGAAGCAAGAGGTCATAGCATTATCATTAGTGACGATGGTGCTGGCTTGAACGCAGAGTCTATGGTTTCTATGTTTCGCATCAAGCGTAATGAACACGCAGAAGGTGAGACAGGAAAGTTCGGCTATGGGTTCAAGTCAGCAACCGCTTTCTTGGGCACAGACACAACTGTGCTTGGAAAGCAGGGAGATACATTTACTTGGGGCAAAGCTGAGCCCAATGAAGACTGGCAGTACGAGATAACAGTCGTTCCTCGTGGTGACGTAGATTATGAGAAGTACGAGACTCTATGGAACGAGAACAAAGCAACAAACAGTAACTCTGGAACAGTTATCTTTATTAATTCTTTGAAAGAGGAATTTACTGATGTTGATGCTGCCCATCTTCAAATGTTTGTTTCAAGAACATACGCTATTAATTTTAAGCAAAAAGCTATTGGCGTAAAATTGAACGGCTCACTGGTTCCGTATGTTAAGCTGTTTGGAAACCCACACTCTCCTGAGTTTGCCAAGAAACAAATGACCTTTGGAGATACCTCCTTTGCTGTATCTATCTTTGTAAGAGATAACGAAAGCCAGCACTCTGGGCTCTCCATTGTTAGAAATAACAGGCTTATCGTCAGCGGATTTGGTATGGGTATCCCTGGTATTTCTGAACCAACCATGGCAGAGTATCAGGTTGTTTTATGGTGCGATGACAAACTAGACGAATCTCTAAAAATGACCCCCATGAAGACAATTAGCCCAAATCAGGCAATCAACAGGGCATTCCGTCGCGTTTTCTTTTTCCAATCTGGTTTGTCCAATGAGATTAAAAAGATTATTGAATCCGCCCCCGCCGCAAGCGAAGTACACGTCCCACTAAATCAGCATACAAAGACATTAAATAGTCTTGCCGTGCTTCGAGAAAGCTTGCCAAGCAAGTTTGCGGCTTATATCGAGGAGAGAGAAAAGGCGCTTTCATCTAAGCCCGCCCCACCCGCCTCCCAAAAGGTTGGAGATAAATTCATCAGCGTGATTTCAGCGCCAAAAATTTCCACCTCCGCAACCACACCCACCGTCACAACGACATCGACCGACTTCACACAAGGTCTTTTCAACATCGACCTAAAACCCCTCGGCACAAACAACTTTATGTGGGCAGTTGAAGAACGCCTAATCAACAACAAGATACAAATCGTGGTAGTATTCAACTACGATATCTCGTTTGTTCGAGGCATCATCTCGGGACCTCGCAATGAAGTAACAAAAGATTTTATCAACGATGCCATTGCGCAAATTGTTTATTCGAGAATTCAAGTTGACAGCGTAATCGAAACAAGTTACAAGAACACATACCGCAACATTTCGCGGATCAAATCACAACTATTTGGAGGATAAGTGGATAAGAACACAACGCAGGTAATGTTTAGCTCAAAGTCAAACGAGTGGGCTACACCCCAATCGTTCTTCGACAAGCTAGACAACATCTTTGGTCCTTTTACCCTGGACGCTGCCGCATCAGCCGACAACTACAAGGTCGCAACTTACTACACCCAAGCCGACGATTCACTTTCACAGGACTGGGGAGGAAACCGAGTATTCCTAAACCCACCTTATGGAAGAGGATTAAAAGACTGGATTCGCAAGGGCTACGAAGAAGGGCAAAAGAACGATACCACCGTCGTTATGCTCATCCCAGCCCGCACAGATACTCAGTATTGGCATGACTATGTAATGAAGGCAGACGAGATTCGCTTCGTCCGTGGACGTATCAAGTTTGGCGACGGCACCAACTCAGCACCATTCCCGTCCGCCGTGGTGGTGTTCCGTCAATCATCGTTCAACGGACCCCGCATCACTGGTATGGAGAGACCGTGAACCGCGAACAAAGACGAAGATTAAAAAAGAAGAACAAGGGTAACGAAAAATTAGTAAAGAAAATGGAAGCTTTCGAGCACCGTCCCGATAACTGCTCCGCATGTGCCGCCCCATTTGACGCAAAATCAAAAGAACACGCACTAACTTGGCGAGTAGTGGTCCGCGAGAACCCCACACACGTTTCCCTGTTTTGTCCAAATTGTATTCAAAAAGCACAGGAGGCACTAGATGTCAACAACAAAGAGTGATCCGTTCAGCCTCTATAACAATGAAGGTCTAAGCGGTCTTGAAAAAATCGCCCACCGCGAAGCGGTCAACCACCCTTCGCACTACAACGCAGGAAGCATTGAAGTAATTGACGCAATTGAAGATTGGGGACTTGACTTCAACGCCGGTAATGTGGTAAAGTATGTAGCGAGACACCAACACAAAGCTAACCCGGTGGAAGACCTCAAGAAGGCTCGTTGGTATCTCGACCGAATTATTGAAAGGATTGAAAAATGCCAGTAAGCAGAATTAACCGCCGCAACCTAGACCAAATTCTAGGCGGAAAAGTTGACGGCGAACATGAAGTAGTAATCAAACTCTACGGTTCCAATTGTCACCTATGTCATGCACTCAAGCCAAAGTTCGTAGACATCTCTGACGAATACGAAGATGTACACTTCTATGCTTTCAACATGGAAGAGGGCAACGGACTGGAAAAAAAGTGGGGCTTTGAGGGCGTGCCCTCAATTTGCTATGTTCGCACCGGGGGGCTTCGCCCTCGTGTACAATTCATGGAGGATCCGGCGAAGCCTCATAAAGAGACATGGTTTGATCCCACCGGAATACGAATCTTCATAGACAAGAACAGGAGCTAACAATGCAAGAGGCACTAACTTATGATGATGTTCTGCTCATCCCCCGGTATTCCGATATCCGCTCTCGATCTGAAATTGACATTTCAACTGATATGGGGAACGGATTCACCTTGGAACTACCGATCTTTGCGTCACCGATGGACACAATCTCTAATGACTACATGGCGCAGGCTATGTGCGCTGCTGGAGGATCAGCAATTATTCACCGCTACAACGCCCCCAAGCAGCAAGCAGAACTGGTAGCAAATGCTCGCGAACTGGGAGCAAAAAAGGTCGGCTTCGCCGTAGGCGTAACTGGTGATTTCTTGACCCGAACGGAAGCCTGCCTAAATGCGGGCGGAAATTTTGTTTGCGTAGACGTGGCGCATGGGCACCACGTTATGATGAGAGAGGTGCTTGCATCGATTAGACGTGATTTTGGTGATGACCTACACATCATGGCTGGTAATGTTGCAACCTTGGAGGGAATCAACGCCCTTGCCGATTGGGGAGCCAACTCTATTCGTTGCAATATCGGTGGAGGATCTATCTGTTCTACCAGAGTTCAGACAGGTCATGGACATCCCGGCTTACAGACAATCATTGATTGTTCTCGCACCGATCGAGATGTTACTATTATCGCAGATGGAGGCATACGCAACTCTGGCGACATTGTAAAGGCGCTTGCCGCAGGAGCCGACGCTGTTATGTTGGGCTCTTTGCTATCAGGCACCAAGGAAACGCCAGGAGAGGTCTTTACAGACCCGTCAGGCATGAAGTATAAGACCTACCGGGGCATGGCTTCCAAAGAGGCACAGATAGAATGGAGAGGTCGCTACTCATCGTTTGAGGGCGTATCCAGCACCGTTCCTTATCGCGGCAAGGTTCGTAATGTTCTTGGTGATTTGGAGCGAGGCATTCGCTCTGGGCTCTCATACTCAGGTGCTCGCACCATTACCGAACTACAAGCCAAGGCTCATTTTGTCCGCCAGACCTCCGCAGGACTAGGCGAGAGCCGAACCCACATCCAAACAAGGAAGTGGTAAATGCCAGACGATCCAAACTACGGAGAAGACATAAAGTCGATCCGCTTTTGGGTTGGTGATGACGATCACGCTCGGCTTATCATAAGACTAAGACACAACAAATTAAAAGTATCTCAGTTTTTCCGTGCCGTGATCGATGGCGTTATTCAGGAAGATCCTAATCTTATGGCTTTTATGGAAGATTATGTTCTTGAACATAAGATCCTAAGCCGCCAAAGGTTTACCAAGTCCCACAAACTAAAAAAGAAAGGACAAGAAACTTTGGAAGATTGGGGTCTGCTTGATGACGCTGAGAAAGAAAACCTATTTGACTTAATCGCAGAGGAGTTCCCCGACTTATGAATAAAAAAGATTTATTGGTATGTGCTCAACAATGCCTTAAAGATAAGGAACGTTGTGGTGCGAGTGGATGCAAGTTCCACATTGATTATGAAGAAGAGTTTAATTGTTCTCTTATCTCGGTCTATAAAAATGGACCCATGTCTTTGCGTGAAATAGCAAAAAGAGAAGGTCTTTCATTCGCAAGAATAAAGCAGATACAAGATAAAGCACTAATTAAATTACAGAAGCGTTTACCAGAAGGCGAAGAATTATTGGCTTCTTCTGGTGATGTAGACTATTTAACATTGAGTTTTTAAGGAGATTTAAAACTATGGCTCGTAAGACACTATTAACAGAATCAGAGATTCGCCAGTTCATGAAGCTAGCGAACATTAAGCCAATTGGCGAAGGCTATGGCAAAATGCCTAAGCCTGGAGATCGCGCTCGCCACGCTGCTGGCAAGCGTGACGAAGAAGAAACAATGGAAGAAGCCGAACAAGAGGTCGTAGAAGAAACTGACGAAATGACTGAAGAGGTAGGCGATCTTGGTCAAGAGCTTCCCGTTGAGGAACAGGAAGAGATGGAAATGGACATGGACGCCCCAGAACCTGCCCCCGAGGGCGGCGAAGAAATGGACATGGAAATGGGCGCTGAAGAGCCCGCACCCGAAATGGATATGGACATGGGTGATATGGGCGGCGACATGGGCGCAGCCGAAGGCAAGGAAGAGCAGTTTGCAGACATCGTAGACAAGCTCGCAGATCTACTCGGTCTTGATGCCGACGTAGAAGTTGGTGGCGAAGAAGAGATGGAAATGGGGGGTGAAGTTGACGCCGATGAAGGTGGTGATCTAGAAATGGCTGATGCCGCTCCCGAGGCAGAGATGGAGATGGGTCCAGAAGAGGATGAAGAAGAAGCAGATGAACCAATGATGGAAAGTGACGAAGATATTGTACAAGAAGTCGCTCGCCGCGTTGCTGCTCGCCTACTCCGCGAACAAAAGCAGGAAGAGGTTGCGAACAAGCTAGCCGAAAGAATCTTCCGTCGCTTGGCTTCAAAATAATAGCTTGACAGAAATCTCCTGAGCCGTTATATTAACCATCTAGGTAACCATCCTAGGTGGTTAATTTTTTTTTGGAGACAAGATGGAAATTATAGTTAGCATAGTGTTGGGAGGCTGCTCATTCCTACTGGGGTGGGTAATGTGCTCTGGGCTCTACTTTTTCAGAACAACTAGATTAACGATGTCAATCTTAAAGATGTCTTACGTTTTCTACTTGACTATTATGAATAAGGGGTTAGAATACTTACACTACGCCCACACAAATAGGCTTGAGGCGCTTCGCAAGAACGATAAGTCTTATGGGCATGAAGAGTATGAAAGTTTAAAGAAAGATAATGATAAGCAAATTGAAACTTACAAAGACAATGCTATCACCTATTTACTCCAGGCTCACCCTGATTCATTCAAACAGGCTCTAGAGTTCGATGACTGGAAAGGGTCGCAAAGATTTTTAAACAACAACAAATACGCAGCAATTATTTTTTCAAAGGAGAACGGAAAATGATTCGTAAGATTATCGGCAAGATTGTAGAAACAATTCTACCACCAATTAACTCAGAAGAGGCTGGCAAGCCAGCAACAGACGGCTCCAAGCCAAAGGTCAAGACAGTCAGTCTTGAGGAACTACTCGGCGGCGCTGCACCACCCAAGGAGCCAGACCTTCGTGTGATTGGTCTATACTCCTCAGTTGAAGACGAGAAGATTGCCGAACTAACACAGGCTCTTCTTTACCTCAATGAAATGAACCGCCTACTACCCGAGGGCGAAGAAAAGAAGCCAGTTGAATTTTACATCAACACCTACGGCGGTAGCGCAGACGACATGTTTGCCCTTTACGATGTAATGCAGACCATCATGGAAGAAACTGAAATCCACACCATCGGTGTCGGCAAGGTTATGTCCGCAGGCACCCTGCTCCTCGCAGCAGGAACAAAGGGTAAGCGCAAGATTGGTCGCAATTGCCGCGTAATGATCCACAACGTCGCAGCAGGCAACTTTGGAACTCTACCTGTTCTCGCCAACGAACTTGAAGCCATACAGCAGTTGCAAGAAGATTACATCACCGCTATGGTTGAGAACACCAAGTTCACCCGCAAGAAGTTGGAGAAACTACTTAATGAAAAGGTAAACATCTATCTCTCTGCCGAAGAGGCGGTTAAGTATGGTCTTGCCGACGAGATAATGTAAGGAGCAGATATGTCTGATAG
>Ga0098046_1000415_pt1 | contig 15668 bp, 16 predicted proteins | sample 11BtaG_FD_77067 | JGI IMG/M metagenome (GOLD analysis project Ga0098046, IMG submission 77067) | Marine viral communities from the Subarctic Pacific Ocean - 11B_ETSP_OMZ_AT15265_CsCl metaG | ecosystem: Environmental > Aquatic > Marine > Oceanic | place: Pacific Ocean | collected 2015-01-16
AAAACTGTTGTCCAACATCTTGATTGCTTTCACATTGGTGCTGTTCTCAATGCTGAACATAATATGTCCAGGTGGTCTGGTTGGTGTTCCAATGATTGGGTCTTTGACCTTTCCAAGAAACAATGGAACTCTGTCTTCATACTTGAATGATGTATGGCCATTGTATTCATCAACAACAATCATTGATACTTCAGCAGCTGCAAGTTCCAAACTTCGACCATGCAACCATTCTGAAATCCAGTTGACATCATTGAAAGTCAATTCCATTGCAATGCTAGAGCCATCTATATCGAATCCAACAAAGTCTGTCTGTTGGTCTATTGTTGGATTTCCAAGACCACCATTGTATCTGTACAGTTCACCAGTGCTTGTATCTGTTATGTCAATGGGTACAGTGCTGAAGCGGTAAGTCTTACCCAACCAATCAACATCCAACAGAAAACACAGTTCTGCACCTTGTATGTCATTTGGATGCAACATTATTCCACCTCAACCATGTTGACTGTTGACAGCCTGAACATTTCATCTTGTTCTTCTTCACCAAGTACACTTTCCATTGTCACTGCTCCTGCAGTTCTGACCAGTGCTTGGTTGTGGTATCGGTTAAATTGATACACACCATTGTTTGCAGTGTCTTTTGGGATTGCTGGCAAGTACACCAATGGTTTCTGCTCACTGAGATACTGAGCAATACCCATCATTCCAAATATTGCATCTCCATAATGTGCAACCGGTTGAGCATCTGCAGTGTTGTTGAACTGCCAGTAATCTGGATTCAGTGCATGAATGGTTCTTGTGTCCACTGGTTCTGTCCAGCCCACTCTGAAAGACCTGCGACCATTGGACATCTTGCGCGCATAGTATTGGCCATCATTTGTTTCATATGCCATAACATTCGTATCATATGATATACTGCGGCCTCTTTGATACTGTGGAGCCATGAAATACACGTTACCCCATAGCATTGTTCCAATTTGAAAGTATCCTTCCAGTGTGTTCTGGTTGTCTATCTCTATGGCATATGCAAATGCACCAACATTGGAAACAGCATCTTGATACAGTTCTGCAATCAGTGAAATGCTGGTTGGCATCAGCTTTAGTGTTCCAGTTGTTGGCAGTGTTGCAGGGTCTGTTTGTGCTGTGTCAATCACCAAGACACATTGCTTGGAATCACTGGCATTGCTGAAAAGACCTTCACTGTTTTGCTTGATTTGAACAATGATTGTATCTTCACCACTTATCAGTGCAGCGCGCCAACCATTGGCTTCATTGTATTTTAAATAGAACTCTTTTGTGGCTGCTCCTGGAAGGATGGTTGCCCCACTGCGCTTGAATGTACCTTGCAGATTCTCAGAAGTGTCAATGGTTGCAATATTGTCCCAACTGGCCCCATTCCATGATTTCAGTGTTCCAGTTCTCCAGTTGATGTTGTTCAAGTGGATGCCAGCAACATCTGACAGACCCAATGAACGTGCTGTGTCTTTTGCAACTGGGTCAGTAAAGAAAGCAATTCTGTTTGCACTGGAGTCATCCACACTGCGCCATACAACACGTGGTGACAAAGCAACATCATGAAAGATGTGTTCAACTGGAAAATCATACCGCGGTTCAATAGTATACTGGTCTTCTGCTCGTGCTGGACTGTCTTTTGCAGACAGCAACAGCCCTTCATCAATGTACTGATATGAACCATAACTTGGATATAGACCACCGCGCTTTTCTGTTTCTGGCTTTCCAAATCCGGCTTCAGACACGTGCATTTCTGACCAGTATGATTGCAGTGAACCTGTGAACAAATCAATGTGGCCCCAGTTTAATCTGCCACTCGCCCCAGCTGGTTGAGTACCCAAAGTCAAATCAGTTTCAGTCCACTTGTTTGCTTGCTTTTCATCCCATTCACGATGGTACAACTTCACATTCACACCACTTTGGAACAGCATGAACTCATATGTCTTTGTCAAATCAATAGAGATGTCAGCCAGTTGTGTGGAGTGGTCGCGAACTTTGAAACCACTGGTTGCAAATCTCATCTGTAAGGTGTAACTGTTTGCACCATCTGTATTCTGCAAGGTCAATGCAATGTAATTCAATGTTTGATTTGTTCCAGTTTCAACGCGCATCTTGAATCTGTAGAATCCTTCTGAATAGATGTTTCCAGCATAGTTGTATTGTTTGACATTTGTTGAAGTGGTTATTTTCAGACCTTCTTGCAACACTGTTGCTGTTCCTGCTCCACTGGTTGACCAGTGTCCACTGTTGTCTGGAATTTGATTGTGAATCCAGTTTGCATCAAAACCAACATATTGATTTCTGTCTGGTTGAACAACTAAAGCTGGATGCTGAACAGTAGACCATCCACCAAAGTACATTCCAGCAATGCTTTGAAATGTATTGCACATCAACAGCGCGCGCCCTTCCCATACAACTGCCTTGAAATTGTCAATGGTTGTAGTTGAGTCAGGACCAAAGACCAATGCAGTGTCAATGCCTGGTGTATTGTTTTGACTGATGAAGTTCCAAGTTTCACCAAGGTCATCTGATACCCATCCATAAACATCATTGTCTGTGTCTCTAGCTACAACAAAGATTCTTTCATTCTGATACCACATTGCAACAGTACCACCAAGCAACACTGTTCCAGTTGCAGTTGCAAAAGTCTTGGCACCGCTTGAAATGTCCACTTCATATTGTGTGGTGTAATCTGTTCCAGCGGCTGCAATACCTGGATGCGGAATCTTAAGAAATGAAACTGTGTCTGTTGCAGATATGTATGCAAATCCCTGCTGGCCATCTGGAAGACTCACTGCAGTTGGAAAAGCGTGGTCTTCTCCAAAGTTGCCCAGTGTGAAGAAAGTTGTTCCTGAATCTCTTGATACAAATTGGACCAGTGCATTTCTTCCTGCTGTAGTGACCTTGGACCGCGTACCAACTACCAAAGAAACAATGTCATCTGTCACCAGCAATGTTGTTGTATCAATGAAGACACCAGTTGCACCAACCAATATTGGGTTCTCAACCATTGCCCTGCGGCTGACTTCTTTCCAGTTGTCCCCATTGTCGTAACTTCTCCACACAAACAGATTGACTTGGTCTGTTCCAGTGTAATCAAAGAAGGTGACAATCAATGACCCATCTTTCAACTGTGCTATTGCTGGCTTGGCTGTGGTGTTTGGTGCTCCGGCCAAAGTAACAGTCAACAATGTCTGCAGTGCTTCAATGCTGTTGTTCTTCTTCTGTCTGCGCACTGCTATTGTGTACACTCCAGCATTCTCAAGTTCTTGAACCCAATACAATGTTCCATCATCCGTTGCAACTGCAGCGAAGTCATCATAAAAAGCTGTACCACTTCCAAAAGCAAAGTATTTCCAGTCTGTTATGACATTGTTACTATTTTGTCCCAACTGTGCACCATCTGTTCCAGACCATACAAAACTGGCCTTCTCTCCAGGTGTACCACCTTCCACTGTTTCAACTGTGATGTCTTGGGACTGTGAACCAGCCATGGCCAAAGTTAACCCGGTATATGGTTGAGATGCTTTGGCAACTCCAGCACGTGGATTCTTTTCTGTGAATGTTGACTGTGCTGGCCAAATGTTATCTTTTGTTATGTTGCATGTTGGGATAATGAACCCGCGCATGTTTTCTGGTGTAGTATTTGTGCCCATATCAATATGCCCTTATTCCAGTTTGTTTCTGTGGTCTGAATCCTATTTCTCTTGCAAATCTTCCAAAGTGTCTGAATGGCTGAATCACTACAACTTGACTATCCATTCCACCGCCTTGCTGCAATTGCTGAACACCTTCTTCACCACCTATTCTTTGAACTGTGGCCCGGTCCAATACTGCTTCACCTTGTAGAACCCGCGCGCCCATTTCATCCGGGGCCATACCACCCATGTGAAAAGTTGCTTCTGGCATCTGTTGAGCCATGACAATTCCACTCTGTGCTGCTGCTGTTGCTGCAATTGTTCCAATCCTGATACCGCGCAGACCTTTTGGAAGTGCAAGTGCCTTGGTTACTTCTTTGGCTGCTGTGAAGGCAATGTCACCAATTGCACCAATCTGTGCCATTCTGAAAAGTATCTTCATGACTTTTGCATTGGCCCTTCCATTCTCTTTTGCAAGGTCCATTGCAGATTTGGCAAATTGTTCAAGACTTCCAAATACTTCTTGCCCTTGGTCTATGGTGTCATTCATCAACTGTTTTTGTTGTTCCATGTATGCAGTTACACCATCTTGTCTTGCTTGGTTTATCTTTTCTTCCACCAACATTCTTGCTTTGCCAACTTGGTTTGATTGAACACCCAGTTCTGCAATGCGGTCCAGTTCATCTTGAAATGCCTGATTCTTTCTTTCTTCATCAGTCAACAACAGTTCATCTGCAATGCGGTCCAGTTCCATGCTTGCATTTTGTTGTCTGTGGAATCTCTGTTGGTCCAGTTCAATGAGATTGCGCAGATTGTCTTCTTCATCTTCTTGCAGGCCAACAATCTTTTCATGTGAACCAACCTGTGCTTCTTTGGCCTTCTTGGTTTCATTCTCATATTCTTGGATTTGTAAGGCCATGTCCACAGCTTGTTCTTGATGACCAACAATGATTTCCATTGCTTTTTCTTGTGTTGCAATCTCATTGGTCAGTGAATTGCGAATCTTGACCAGCTGATTGTTCAAAACCATATCATGCTCAGTCAAATCAACATTTTTGTTGACTCCTGCAGTTATCAACTGTAGATTGTGCAATCTTTCTTTTTCTGTTTCTGAAAGAATAGCCTGGTGTTTGGATGACTTCAGATTTCCAGCCATTATGCGCTTCACCATGTCCAGTTCTTCAGTTCTCTGGTCAATGACTGTCTGTTGTTGTTCAATGTTGCTGGTGAACATTCCCTTGGTTCTTCTTTCAGTCTGTTTCAATGCTAAATCATATTCACTGATTGAACCAGTCAGAACTGCATACTGGTCTTGGATGTCACCCAGTTTATTCAATGAGTCATCAAAGTTGCCACGCAGCTCTTTGTATGAATCATTCAATCCACGTTGTGCTTCTTTCATTTCCAGTGTCAGTTGTCGTGCCTTCTCAATCTCCTGTTGATATGACATGTAACCAAGTGTCAAAGCACCAACAGCAACTGCACCAGCAATCACAACTGGATTCAATGACTTGAAAGACATTGTCAGTCCTTCTGTCACTGCAAAAGCATCTGCAATCCCATCTGCAGCTTCTGCCAACTGAGGATTCACACCACGCAAGGCCAACCCAATAGAACTAAAACCGCGGTCAATGTCACCACTGGCATCTGCAACATGTTCCAATCTTTCTTCTGCGCGCCTTGCACTGTCTGCCATATCATCAAAGTCTTTGGCACCACGACTTGCAGCCATACCCGCTTCTTTTGCTGCTTTCTTGCTGGCATCGGCTGACTTCTTTGCTGCTTTCTCTGCCTGCTTCAGTTGTCTGTCTAAAGCTGACACCATCTTCTTTGCTTCTTGGTCAGTGACATTGGGTATCTGTTTCAACTTGGCCATCAAGTCTTTCAAGTCGGCCTTGTATGAAATCTGGATGCTCTTTTGAACTTCGTTTGCCATGGTTTACACCTTCTTCATGAGGTCATCAGCAAGTGCTTTGACAACCTTGTTTGCAGTTTTTCTGTGTGGTTTCACCAGTGTTTCATCAGCAACCCTTTTTCCTTGGGGTCTAATGATGTCTTGACTTCTCCAGTTCTCAGAATCAACACCGTACTTGATAACATAGGAATATGGTGCAGTGTTCTTCAAGAAGACAATCACTTTACCATGTGCATCCACCTTGATACCGCGCTTGAACTTCTTATAACTGCCCTTTGAAACTTTGAATGTGCTGGTGACATCCCCTTCTTTGTTTCTTCTGATGATGGGTTGTCTTTTTGGCCAGTCCAGTTTGGCTTCTTTTTCAATCCGCTTGAGTTCTGTATCCATAATGGCTTCAGCACCAGGTGCAACCAGCTTCAAGAAGCCCATGAACATTTGAGTCATGTCTTCTTGAACTGTTACAGTTGCATTGCCACTTGAATACTTCTTCATTTTATCCCATCCGTTTCTTTATCATTGCTTCCATTCTAGCCCTTTTTATGGCTTCTTGTCTAGCATGTTTGTCTTCTGGAGATTCGCAATGAAGTCTATATTCTGCAACCACTTTCACTTTTGTCGATGGGTCTAGGGCATAAAACCAGTTTGGTTCTTGATTCCAGCGCATTGCAATCCGCATAACCATCAAGTCAAACGCACCCCACCGACTTATGAAAAATTTGCTGTGTCCTCAACTTCTTGCTCAGTGGGTATGACTTTCATCATCTCCACCAACACTGCAGAACCTTGTTCATATATCTGCCCAGGAGTCAGCCCAGCATCCAACAATCTGTCCAAGCACTTGAATCCAAATACAATTGGGTCACCACTTGCAACTGGATATGCTGGAAGACATTTGGAGTGATCAACACCAACTGCAATTGCAGCTGCACACAGTCTTCCTAACTGGGCGCGGTTTGGTTCAGAACCCCATATGCTGACAAAGTCAAGACAAACAGCAATGGATTTGGGCAGAACAACTTCATGTTCTCCAAGTTTCTTCAAATCAACTTTCATTCAGTACCTCACATTTTATGAAAGATGGGCTATCCACCGGACAGCCCTAAGTTTTTGTAAATTATACAGGACCTGTAACAGTTGACCCACCGTAACAAGTGAAATTCAACGTGAATGCACTGGGGTCACCTTCTGCAAAGTCCAAAGTGCAAACACACTTGGAAAGAACAACAGTATGGTCTGCATCATCACCAAAGTCTGTTCCCTCTGCTTTGTACTCAATGTCAACACAGTAATGTTCAACATATGGAGTGCCAACAGTACCAGTTGAAACATTTCCATTGTAGAAACCAGACTGATTGATGAAGTCGCGGATTGAACCAGCTTCACCAGCATCTGTGAACTGTCTGAAGTGAAATGCAAATGAACCAGTGATTGCTTGCTCATCTTGCTTGCGGATTGCAGAAAAATTTCCGCGGTCCATCACTACCAGTTCAGAAAACTGCTGTGGTTGTGAGAATGAAAAGTTTCCATCTTCGAATGCAACATCAAGAGTGACTGGTGTTCCAGTTCCATCTTTTAATGTTATAACGCCATCGCGCTTTGTCTTTGGTACAACTGAATAAGCCATAGTGAATATCCTAATTTAGTGTGTGTAGGGTGGTAAAATCAATAGTAATTATAATGTATTCTTGGGACTCTGTCACTTCACGAGTTGACCCATTATATCTGATTGTGAAGGCATTCTTTGGTGAAATATATGCAGTCAATATGTCTGCAATGATTTGCTGTTCAGTATCCAAGGCCAAATCATAATCTGTGGGGTATATGTCCAAAGGCCTCAACCGATATGAGAAGATGACTTGGACAGGAGTGTTGATATAAACACCAACAGAACTGCGCTGTCTTTCTTCCATTGCTGTGCTGTTTGACAGTCCCACTGTGAATGCTAGATGTGCAACAGTGTTTTCAGTCCTTCCAAAGTAGTCTGGACTGTGTTTGGACATCTTGAATCCACTGATGTTTGCAACCTTCTCTGCAATTGCTTGTCTGACTGTACTGAGATTCATCTTCTTCTGTACCTTCTGCGATAGTTAGAACCAGGCTGGCAAGTGTAGATGACTGGCTGCTTTGCTTTGCGGTTGTTTGGTTGGTCACTCTGTCCATCGTGGTCATAGTCATAGACAAAGTTGATTTGTTTCCACTCATATGTGTATTGTTTGAAATGCTCACTTGCTAGGTCTAAATATCGACCATTGGACTGACCCAGTGAACTGTGGAAATCTCTGAAGATGTAATACAGTGTCAAGTTCTGGTGTGCTGCTCTGAATGCTTCTGCACTCATCACCAAGTATTCAAGTCCACCGCCTTCTGTTCTCATCTTCTGAATCATTGCATACCAAGCTTCATCAATGTATGACTGGTATGAAGTCAAGTTGCTTGGTCTGATGTCTGCAAGTTGTGAATATGTGCTGGTCAAATCTCCATCACTTACCACTGGGTACAATCTGCGCTTCACAACAGCTGCACTGCGCCTGAAGTTATAGACACCAGTTGAAAATGTGATTTCCCAAGATTGCAAATACCCTTCACCCAGTTGCAAACTGTCTGCCAGATTGGATGCTGAATGTGTGTATTGTGAAATGTTGGCTGGAAATGTTCCTGCTGCTTCATCAACAATCTTTGTTCCATTGGGTGCTGTTAGACTGTAGCGCACATCTGTTGGAACTACCAATGCACCATCACGATAAACTGGAAGTGTGGTCAACTGTGATTTTCCACGTTCCAAAAGTTCAGGAATCTTGATTTGTGGTGCATATGGTGTTGAATTGCTCATTATGTGAAATCTCCATATATTTCAAGACCCTGTTTGTTATATCTTGTAACAAAGTCTTTCATGTCCTTGACTTTACCACGCAATTCATCCAGTTGCTCTTTCTTTTCCGGAAGATGTTGCTGCTTGATAAGAATCTCAATTTGTCTGCTGCGTTCCAGTTCATGAATGGCCAGCTGCCAAAAGTGCGGTTCAGGATTTCCCAAGATGTTTGAGCGCATCAGATTGACAGACCACAGTTGAAAAGCATCCAAATCCATGTTTTCAATCAGCCTGTTGGCCACCACTTTGATTTTCATCCACTTTGGAACATGATAACGACCACCACGCACTGGATAAACGTGCATATAGTCATATTTTTGTGGGTCAAGATATATCCAACCTTGTTGCTGGAGTTGTCCAATACGAGAACCAGGATTTCCCAGTTCACCATGGATTTGATGAATGCCATTCACCCCAGGCATGACACGTTCCATTCTGAGATGTGGAACAAAGAAACCTTTCTTCACTGTAGCTGTCTTCTTGCCAGTTGTCTGTTCTACATCTCTGTAGACAAATTGCCAGTTGGTCGGATGCCACTTGTAATAAAAAGGGTGATTGGGTCGTGCAGGCAACACATTGGTTGTCTGCTGGGTCATTGGTTGCCATTGTTGTGGTTTGATTTCCATGTTTGTACCTCATTGGAAAAAGGGTGGCAGCCATGGAAGACCACCACCCAAGTTTGTGCAGATTATACTGCTGAAATAAGAGTAACACCGCGGAAATCATCAATGATTGACATTCCCAAGTAAGCATGTCCTACCACACTTGTGATAGCCTTTAGACTGTCGCGGTCCATTTCCACAGAAACTTCACCCATTTCCATGGCTTCATTTGCACCGACAGGTGAAGGCATTCCAGTAGCGAATCCCAAAGCACCAGGGGCAAAGATAGCACCAGCATGGTCAGTTGAATCATCAGTGATGTATGAAGATGTGTAGATTTCAACACCCATGAAGTTACCTTTGTAGTGTGAACCTTTTGCACTGATTGCTTCATAAGATGCAGCAACAAATTGCAAGATTCCAGTGGTCTGAGCAAGAATGTTGTCTTGCAGGTCAGCCCATTGTTTTGGATGCAACAAAGCAACGTATGGTCCAGGTGCACCCTTTCCAGAGTCAGCTTTTTCCAAGTGTTGGATTGCAGCCAAGAAAACAGCAATTGTCAAATCAGCACCTGTAGAACCTTTGGTGGTTGTGAAACCAGCAACAGCTGCACCAGTGATGTTTGCAAATAATGCTTCATAAGAGTTTGCAATACTTTCAGCAATGCGGAATGGGTCAATATCACCAGCATTCAAACCAGTCATTGAAGCCAAGTCTGTGATTTCGTACGCTAAAGAATTTCTTTTGCAAACTACATCAACATGAGCATCTGTTAATCCTGCTGGAGTAACTGCAGAATCTTCAGTTGCACCAGTGAAGGCAGAAAATTCATCATATCCATCAAGTCCAGCTTTACGCACGCGGATAGTATCAGAACCCATTCCATTGATACTGCCGACAAAGTCAACAAATGGTGTGTTTCTAAGGTTAGTTGAGTCAGTTAGTAAAAGTCGGATTTCCTGAGAAATCATCTTTTGCATTCGTAAGTCTTCGTTAGGGGTAGACAACCCGTATTGTGTAATTGGCATGGTAAACACCTGAATAGGAAGTTAAAAGTTTTGTGGGGTGGTATTTGGTGGACTTTCTGCTGTTGCGGGTGCGACCCTTCCACGAAAAGTGTTTGTCTTATTTTATACCATACATAAGGCTTTGGCAAGTAACAAAAAACCCCACTGAGGAACAGCGGGGAAAAAGAGGAGGTACGACCCTTTTTTTTATGGGGAAATGCGGATTACATTGAAACTACAATCTCAGCACCAGTCACATTGATGACTGATTTTACTTTGACATTGTTAGCATCAACCAACTGAACTTCACATTGAATCTTGTTTCCACTGCTATCGTAGCAAGAAACATGAACAATCTTTTCACCAAGTTGGTGATTCAATGTTGCAAATGTGTTTGCAGTCAAGTTCTGAGGAGCAAAGGTCTTGCGGAAGCTAGACAAAGCAACAAGGATGTCACCAGTTGCATTGTTGTACTGAACCAAGTTTCCAGCGGCTGGGTCTGCTTGAACAGCTGCACGAGCACGAGCATCTGTGAAGAACAAGTTTGAACCTTCAGCGATGTCATCAGTATCTGCATCCAAAGCAATCTGACCAGTCAAACTGTTGTATGCAAGTCCATCAGTATTAACAGACATGGCACCACGAGCACGAGCATCTGTGAAGTACAAGTTTCCATTCTCAGAAACCATTGATGTATCAGCATTCAATGAGAATTCACCGCCACCATCCCAAGAAAGGCCAGTTCCAGCAGAAAACTGTGCGAACACATCTGATAATTCAACTTTCAACTCACCATTGGCACTGTTGTACTGAAGCAACTGAACATCAGGACCAGTAACAGCACCCAAAGAAACAGCACCACGAGCACGAGCATCTGTGAAGTACAAGTTTGTACCTTCAGCAACATCATCAGTATCAGCAGCCAAAGTGATTACACCAGTCAAACTGTTGTATGAGATTCCACCACCAGAAACTGACATTGCACCACGTGCACGAGCATCTGTGAAGTACAAGTTAGATGCACCTTCACTGATTCCATCAGTATCAACATTCAATGAGTATGTTCCGTTAGAAGCATCGTATGCAAGGCCAGAACCAGCAGCAAAGAAACCTCTGATTTCACCTTGGTCAGCTGTGAACTCACCAGTTGCACTGTTGAAATCAATACCAGCAGAAGCAGACAAAGCACCACGCACTTCAGCATCAGTGACATCAGCACCTTCAATTTCAGCCCAGTCAGCAGTAGTTCCAGCACTTCCACCGTTGTGAATCCAAGTTTCTGCGCGACCACTTACAGCAGTCAAAACGATTATATCGCCTTCTTGCTTTTCATCGCCATTTGAATAGTTAGCAGTAACCCAAGCAGACAAAGAAGCAGCAGATGTGTCAACAGATACATCAGTGATTGTCAATGGCTTAAGCTTTAGTTTTAAATCTCCGCCTTCAGTTACTAGTTCAGCATAGTTTGCAGAATCAGAAGCGATTCCAACTACACTGTTGGCTTCAAGATATGATTTGGTAACAGCATGATTGTCTGCAGAAGGGGCTTGGTTAAGTTGAACAACGCCTTCAAATACATTTGTGGGTGCAAGAAATTGCATGGTATTTCACCTGTGTGGAATGTTTGTGTTTGTTTGTCCTGTATGGACTGTGGGTATCTTATCTGATAATCACTGAACCAGTCTTTGCATTTACGAAAGTCACCACAAGACTGTTTGTTGATGTGTGTTGGACATCTGCATAAACAACTGTCCCATCATCCAGCAAAACTTGGACAGTTGGATAATACCCAAGATTGTGATTCACAGTGACTTGGGTTGAGTTCGAAAATGTATATTCCACCGGTCTGGATGGAAAGAATACTGATTGTGCCATGGTTGTACCTCATTTATGTATTTTATGTCATTTTTCCTCAATAATGACAGTGACTTCAGCACTGGCCAAAGTCTTAGTTGCAATCTGGATGCTGGAAAGATTGTTTGTACCTCTTCCCATGTCAACCATCATGTATCCGCCAGATTTGATGAACAGCTTGTTCACTCCACTGGTTGAACCACCTTCAACTGCTTCCAAAGAAACATAGATGTCTGCTGTTTCACTTCCAACTGTGACAAGTCGGCCTTTACTGGGCAAATCAACTTCAGTCCATGTTTGCACTGCACTGAAGTTCTTGATGATTGGATATATGTTGATTCTTGAAAAGTCTTGGCTCACTTCTTACCTCTATAGGCCTTGCGGATTGCTTCTCTATTGGCCTTGTAAAAGTCAAAGTCATCCAGTCCACGTTTCAACATGTCACTGGATTGAACAGGTGCGACTGTTGCACCAGTGTTTGTTTTGGGTGCAATCAGAACTGGTTGGTCTGGTTGAACTTGTTCGGTCACTTGTTCGGTCACTGCTTCTGCAGCTGCACTTGGTTCTTTTGCAGTGAGATGGTGTCTTAATGTTATTGGTGCTTTGGTTGGGTCTTCTTTCATGGCAGCCAACCATTCATTCAATCCAGGTGCTTTGGAATCTCCTTTGGTGGCCTTCTCATATTGCCATTCTACCAGTTCGCGAACCTCTGAATCAACAATGCCCAAATCAGCCATTGCAGTATGTCTGGAATACCGGTTGTTAGCATTGTCCAGTTCTCCTTCCAGTTCTTGAACACGTGAAGACAACTTGGTTATCTTTTCCAGTTCTCCACTTTGATTGTCCAATTGGTCTTGAAATGCTTTTGCTTGTTCTTCAGCAGTGATTGCACGCGCAGACAGTTTCTGTATTCTGTCTTTGAATGCGTTCTCAATGTCTGATTTCAGAACATAGTCTTGGCCTTCATGATTGATTGTCTTCATTGTTTTGTACCTCTTTACTTCTCAATTGTTGATGGTGAATAAAATCTTTGAAAATCTCAAATGCAATCTGTTTGTTGTCCCAATCATGCTCATATGGTATTTCCATGAACTCTGAAAGACTCCAAAAGGGTAACCAGTGGTCATGCAAATCCAACATATCCATTGTCTTGGGATGGGTGAACTGGTATTGGCAATGAGGGTGAACCAGTCTGATTGTTTCCATCAATGACAGAAACAACTTGTTTGACATCCATTCCACTTTTGCATGCAGTGGGTTCATTTCCTCTCTGCATTGCTGGCAAATCATTGGTTTCATCATAAGAATTCCGCTCTCTCTCTTCGAATCTGCAACAAGTATTCCCTGGCTTCTTTTGCATCCATATCATCATACATCATCATCACTGCTGTAACTGGTGAAATCAAACCAGCCTGCATCTTTGCAATGATGTCTTCTCTCTGTGCTTGCATCTCAGTTGGTGTCAATGGCATGCTGTGATATGAAACACGATACCCATCTTCAGGAAGATTGGTCCCAAGAAATCTATTGGCCAGCATTGCAGTCTTGGCCAACAGTTCTTCATCTGCCATTCTGAAAACTGGTGCAAACTTCTTCTGTGCTTCGCGTTGGCCAGCTTTAGAAACTGACAATGCGTATCCACTCATTGGGTCACCATTGGTCCTGCTGACTTCTGCAGGAGAAAGACCAGCTGCCATTGCAACACGCATTTCATATTTTGCAATAGATGCCAGCAAGTCATGTGGGTCTGTTGCAATCCCAAATGAACCAACCATTGGTTGACCTTGTGCATCTGGGTCTTGAGTGAAGACAAGTATGCTGGATGGGTCAGTTGATATGGAAGCGCGCCTTGCAACATTGTTCTGGTCAATCTGACTGAGTCCTGCAACCGTTAGACCAGCCACATACTTCTGTGACCAACTGGCTGACTTCACCAAATGAGTCCAAAAAGAATACAGCACTGCAGAAGTCAATGAACCATAGACCATTTGTGAACCACAATACGGGTCCCACAAATAACCAGTCTTCTCTGCATGGTACATGACAACTGGAATGAATGGTTGATTGTTCTTATCTCTGTATGGGTAGTCTGCACCAACGTGTGTTGGATGTCCCATATACATTTCAGATACATCTGCACCAAGTGCACCATCTTGATTGATTTCAAACATTCCAAATATTGGGTTATTCATATCTCGAATGTCCATCACATCTGCAACCCAATGGTATCCACTGGATGTCTTGCGCAATCTGTATTCTTGATAGTACACTGGAACATCTGGTTGGTCTGGATGCGCTTCACAAAAGACCAAATCTGGAGTAACCAACCTGTATTGTATTCCTGGCACTCGTGCTGGACTGTTTTCTGTGTGTGGATTCACATCAATGCGTATGATGGATTCACGCAATCCAATGACCATCTGCTGTGCTCTTTGCATCAGCTGCCAAAGACCTGCTTTTGTAACCAGCCCTTCACGCCCAACCATATCATCAATGTCACCATTCATGTTGGTGATTGCTGGGTTCTCATGGTACAAGACACTCAGTTGTCTTGTGATTTGTTCAAATGGGTTTGAACTCATGTCACTTGGTCCCCATGCTTCTCTTCTATCTGCTGGAAGGTGTCTTGCAAGTTCTTCTTCCAAATCTTCTTCCCAAGCACCAAGAATCATTCTGCGTCTCAGACCTGTATGGTCCCAACGTGCTTGTTCTCCTGGATTGGGTGCAAGTGGTTTCATGGGTTTTTCATTGTACATGTTAGAACCTCAAATGGCTTGGTATGTTGGTGAATCTTGTATTTTCTATAACTGGAGTTACACAGTAGCGCAACGCATCGACACAATGGCCCCACTCATCACGTGACCTTGCAGACTGGTTCTTTTTCATTGTCCATCTCTGAATGGATTGAATAGTGCGGTTGCACTTTGGATGAATGAAGAACTGTTTTCTGGCCATGATTGAATGCAACATTGCACTGCCATAGTATACACTGTATCTTGGCTTTCTGATAGTTCGAATCCTGAAAGGCAAATTGGGCATTCTCAGAATGTTTTCAAAGGCGCGCATCAGCAAACTGTTTGACATCTTTCCACTTCCATTCTTGCCGCTTCCAAAGTGGACATTGTCACCAGTCCAGTGACATTGTGCTGGTTGCACATTGTTTCTGCTGCACATTTCCAAGATTGCTCTTGCATGGCTTTCTGGAGGAGCTGCACCAGAAATGTATTCATCCAAAACATATACCCATGGGTCTTGTGGATTGCTGGCATTCACAGCAGACAACAATGCAATCTGTGTGTTGGGTTGGCTTCCATGGTCAATGCCAATTGCAATCTCATAGTTAGCTGGTGGTGGTGGAATACTGGAAATCATTGATTCATCAAAACAGTCAAAGACTCTGCCTTCAGGTATCCCAATTACGAAGTCCCCATTCAAGCGCGCGTTTCTGTCTATTGGCAAATATGTTTGGGTGATTCGGTCGATGGTGTCCTGTGTGATTGTTGGCTTGCAGAACTTTGGAGTTGTCATTTCAACTGTCAAGGGTGCTTTTGTGCAAGATATGACACCTTCTTCCACCAGCTTCTGCATGTATCTGACATCTTGGCCAACTGGGGTCATGGTCACTGCAATGGTCCCACTTTTACCACCTGCACCACCGCGCAATGTTCTTGCTGCAATCTCATTCCAGACTTCTTGTGGTACTGGTTCATCCACATGAACAAAAGATGCTGTGAAAGATGCCAGTCCAAGACCTTGATTGGCTGTCTTGAT
>Ga0098046_1000419_pt1 | contig 15612 bp, 4 predicted proteins | sample 11BtaG_FD_77067 | JGI IMG/M metagenome (GOLD analysis project Ga0098046, IMG submission 77067) | Marine viral communities from the Subarctic Pacific Ocean - 11B_ETSP_OMZ_AT15265_CsCl metaG | ecosystem: Environmental > Aquatic > Marine > Oceanic | place: Pacific Ocean | collected 2015-01-16
ACTTCGAAGGTTCTGGTATGTCACAGATTGTCGATCTGCTTGCATACAACACACACTACCTCGCAATGAATGCTAACTTTGCAATGAACGAAGCTTTCTTGGATACTGCTACACTTCGCTCTTCTGTAGTATCTCATGCCAAGAAACTTGGTTATACTCCACGATCTGCTCGTTCTCCTGTTGCGTATGTCGATGTAACTCTTAACTCATCTACTGCTACTAGTGCTACCCTTGCTAAAGGAACACGGTTCACAACAAAGATAGATAATAGTACATATGGATTTGTGACAAATGAAGATTTATCTGTTACACCATCAAATGGTATTATGAGATTTATCAATGTTCCAATCTATGAAGGAACTCTTGTTACATCAAGATACACCGTTGACTTAAATAACATTGAACAGAAGTTTATGGTGACGGATACTAGAGCAGACACTACAACACTGCAAGTATCTGTACAGAACTCTGTTAGTGACTTAACTACAACAGTCTATACACTTGCAACCGACATTACTCAGGTAACGTCTGGTGCTGATGTTTATTTCATCCAAGAAAATGCTGATGGTAAATTTGAAGTTTACTTTGGGGATGGTGTTGTTGGTAGTGCAATCTCTAATGGTAACATTATTCAACTTCAGTATGTAGTTACAAATAAAGAAAAAGCTAATGGTGCGAATCTATTCTCCACCACATCTGTTGACGGTGAGACTGATGTTACCGTTGCAACTCTGATTGCTGCAAGAGGTGGGGCAGAACCAGAATCTATTTCGTCTATAAAATTTAATGCTCCTCTAGATTATTCATCACAAGGTAGAGCAGTAACTACACAAGACTACAAAACAATTCTTCCTCAAGTTTATGCTGGCACAAAGGCAGTTCAAGTCTGGGGTGGTGAAGATAATGATCCACCAATCTACGGACAGGTGTTTCTATCTGTAAGAACTAAGTCTGGTGTTAACTTGACTCAAGCACAAAAGAATAGTATTGCAAACGATTTGAAGAAATACAATGTAGCATCTATTCGCCCTACCTTTGTTAATCCAGAAGTAACAAAGATTAAATTAAAAACTAATTTTAAGTTTGACAGTAAAACCACAACTAAATCTGTGGGAGATATTGAAACTCTTATAAGACAAACAATAACAAATTACAATAATAGTGATCTACAAAACTTTGATGTTGTGTTTAGACATTCTAAACTGTCTAGACTTATTGATGCAACAGACACATCTATTCTTTCAAACACAACAAGAATAACTCTTAATAAATCTTTAACACCAACATTAAATACTGTAACTCAGTATATTATTAATTTTAATAACCCATTGTATAACCCACACACTGGACATAATTCTGCCATGGGTGGTATTACAAGTTCTACAGGATTTACTATTGCTGGTAATACAAACACATTGTATATTGATGATGATGGAATTGGTAATATCAGAACATACTATCTAGTTGGCGGTACTACTAGAAACTATGTCGATGAAACGGCAGGAACTATTGATTATAAAACTGGAAAAATTGTTCTTACTGATTTGAATATTACGTCCACAAGTACTGGTAATAATATATCAATTGACATTCTTCCCGCTTCAAATGATATTGTGTCTGTTAGAAATCAATTATTGGAAATTGATATGAATACTCTCTCAATAGATGGTGCTGTTGATATAATTCTTTCTGGCGGTTCTTCTGCCGGTACAGGATACACCACAACGCAAAACACATACTAGTAAGGTTCTTAGATGACTAGTCCAACTTTAAAAAATAAGGTATCGCCTCATATACAAGAACAACTGCCTGAGTTTATCAAGGCGGATCATCCTGTATTCTCCTTATTTCTAAAATACTATTATGAGTTTTTGGAGGCTGGTGAACTTGTTGTTTCTGGTTCTAATGATTATGTTATTGAAGAAACAATAAGCAAAAACTTTATCTTAGATGAAAAAGAAGATAGGGTTGTTTTGGAATCATCCATTGGTAAGTTTACTGCTGGAGAAACTATTGTAGGTTCTAAATCAAAAGCAACTGCAAGGGTTCTTGTAGATGACTTTGATACTAATAATAGATTATTCATTACATCACAACAAAGATTTGAAACTGGTGAAATAATTACTGGTTCGTCTTCTGGTGCAACAACAACTGTTGTATCTTATCGTGCAAACCCTGTACAAAACATTCAACAACTATTAGAATATGCAGATGTTGATAATACAGTTTATAGTTTTCTTGATAGGTTTAGAGACTCTCTTATGGAGTCTATTCCAAATACTCTTGCCGAAGGTACAGAGAAAAGAAAACTTATCAAGAGTATTAAAGACTTGTATGCTGCTAAAGGTACAGAGGATGCACATAAACTATTCTTTAGAATTCTTTTCAATGAAGAAGCGGAATTAATTTATCCTAGAGATAATCTTATTCGTTCATCAGATGGTGAATGGTCTACAGACAAAGTAATTCGTATTGTTGAAAATGGAAACTCAGATTTTACGTCTGCTATTGGTGAGTTTGTAACTGGTTCTACTTCTGGCGCAACTGCTATTCTCATAACTGTTATTAAGTTTAGAGAAGGCGCAACTGATATCGCTGAATTGAGTTTGGACGAAAACTCAATCGTTGGAGATTTTATTGAGGGTGAACTTATTACCTCTACAGATATATCCAGAGATTTAGAAATTGCTGGTACGGTTAAGGGAATTGTTACAGGACTGTCTGTTTCTAATAGAGGTTCTTATTATAATATTGGTGACACGGTTGATATTAAAACAGGTGGTAATAATGCTGCAACTGCCAGGATTGAATCTATTACGCCAGGTTCAGTAAATGAAATTTTAATTGAAGATGGTGGTACAGGATATACTATAGGTGATAATCTTGTATTCAATCTAACTGGAACTGAAGGTTCTAGTGTTCAGGCAAAGGTTGCTGTAGTTGGTGGTGGTATAAGTCTAGAACAAACTACATCACCAGATTCAATTGTTACTGAGAACGATGAAAAACTACTTACAATTTCAATCGACAATTTTGAACTTGAAGATTCAACATTGGACAACTCATACTTATCTAGTGAGTCAGGAGACTATATTGTTCTAGAAGATAATTCTCTCCTATTGACAGAGACAGATGCTCTAGAGTATGCAAGAGAAGAAGGCACTTCTACAGACCTTACTGGTGATATCATCATGGAAGATGGTAAACAACTTCTCAGAGAAGATGCAGATATTTTCTTCTCAAGTCTAGAGACTACAGTAGGTGAAGTTGACAATCTTGTTCTGGAAGATGGAACTCAAATTATTCTTGAACCAAGAACCTTTACTGACTTGGGAGTTGCAGCAGAGACAGGAGAGATTACTAAAGTTGAAGTTGTTAATGCAGGCAACGGTTTCTTAAAGACGCCTCTTGTTACAGTATCATCATCTACAGGCTCTGGTGCAGAACTTTATGCGTGTTCTACTTCTGCACCTAAGATTGGTGCTATCGGTGATGTTTCAATAACAAACTTTGGTTTAGATTATACTATTGTTCCAGAAGGACAGTTTAATAGAAACTTCATCATTAAGAATTACACTGGAACATTCTCTGCCGGTGATACACTTACAAGTCATATTGGTGAAGTTATTAACTTTGATGCAACAAGAAACTTATTGATTGTTCGAACAGATGTTACTTTAGATGAGGGGGATGTTCTTACAACTATTACTGGTGCCACTGCAACTATTGTTCAAGGTGACTTTGCAACTGGTACTGTTGAAATAGGAACTGTTGGTACTACAGTTGGAGACTTCCAATCTGAAAGAGGTAAACCATCTGTTGATAGTATGAAGGTTCAAGATAGTTTCTACTATCAAGATTACTCATATGTTGTTCGTGTTGGTGAGTCCATCAACCAATGGAGAGATTCGATTCGCCGTTCAGTACACCCAGCTGGGTGGAATGTATTTGGTGAAGTATCTTTTGCATCACAAGTATCTGCAACAATTCAAGTTCCTGCTGCTGGTTCTATCGCCGACTTTACTGGTGACGATACGTTCTCACCAGAACTTGCATCTACATTCACAAACTTGTTTACGACAATCTTCGGAAGACGATTGGGTACTGTAACAAATGCATCATTAGTCTCTGCTCCTGTAACTGGATATGCAGAACTATCTGATGTTCCAGATGGTAGAGATGTTACATTAACATCTGATGTTTCTGTTAGGATGAATCTAAATAGAGGTTCACATTATAGTGGTTCAACATTGGAAAATGTTGCAATGTTTGGATTCACTGCTGACCCACATTATGAAGATTCATTTCTTCTTATGACAGAAGATAATTATCATCTGGTGCAAGAGACAGGAGAAGATGATGAACACCACGGAGAGGGTGTACGTCAACACTTTGTTCAAGAATTTCAACATGCTGAGATTCCACATTATCCTGGCATTTACAGGACACCAACATTGGGTAAAGACTTCTCTCGTGACCAATATAGTCTTGCACAGATAGGACGTTATAGAATTAATGAACTGTCTGAACCAGATGGTTCTGGTGGATATCGCATTCCTCTTACAGCATACTCGACTATTATTAACATCCCACCACCAAGTGAAATTATTATCACTCGCACTGGTTTGACTAATGCATTCGATAATAACTTTGCCACTTTCGATAGAGGCGATCAGACATTCGATGAGAGTGGGGGGACTCGTGACACTGCTGCGAGATATGTAGATTCATTTGATCAGAGTACTATTACTTTTGATAATGGAAATACTAAATTTGACAAGGCTGCTGGGGAAGATGAACAACTGTTCTCAAGAACAAGCACAACCTTTGACGATGGTACGATAGGGTTTGATAATCAAATTGGCGGACTTTTGACATACGACCAAATTGATATTTCTATGGATTCTAATGCATATACCCTTGACGAAACCTTATAAATAACTGTATAAATAATATAAACTTTTAGGAGAAACTAAAAAATGTCATATCAAGCAATTGGGCGTGGTTCTGCCGCAAATGACGGAACTGGCGATGACCTTCGTACCGGCGCAGGCAAAGTAAACGCCAACTTTACAGAACTATACACCAAATTGGGTGATGGTTCTTCTTTATCTTCTGATTCCTTTGTAACACTTACAGGAACAGAAACACTAACTAACAAAACATTAACTGCACCAACCCTCAATGGAACTATTGGTGGAACAGCAGCTGCAATGACAATCACTGCACTTACTACTGAAGGTATTTCGAATGCCACTGGTGAGTTGGAGATTACTGCTGCAAACCAAGTAGTTGAAATTCAAGGTGGTGGTTCAAACTCAGGTGCAATCACTCTTAACTGTGAAGTAAATACTCATGGACAAAAGATTATCGCACAACCACATAGTGCAGCAGTAACAAACGTATTGACACTTCCTGCTGGTGGTGACGCTGAACTTGTAAGTACAGTTGCAACTCAAACACTTACAAATAAAACATTGACTTCGCCGACTATCACTGGTACAGGTGCAATCGCTGGTACATTTACAGGCGACATTACTGGTAACGTGACAGGAAACATTGACGGTATCGTTGGTGGAACAACTCCTGCCGCAGTTACAGGCACAACGGTTACTGCAAATACAACTTTCAATCTTCCTGCTTATGCTGATGCAGCTGCCCTTGCTGGGATTGCATCTCCTGCTGCTGGAATGTTGGCGTATCAAACTGATACAAACAAGGCGGTTGTCTACAATGGCACTTCTTGGAATGATTTATACTAAGGGATATTAAAAAATGGCAATTGATACAATTAAATCCACAGCGGTACTTGACGGTGCAATTGCCACTGCCGATATAGCTGATGATGCAGTAACGAGTGCAAAGATTGATTCTGACTCAACTGGGATGGCCCTTGCTGATCTTACAGTAGATACTACAACATTAAAGGTAGATAGTTCTAATAATTTAGTGGGGATTGGAACAAGTTCTCCATTAAGTCTTACTGGAAACGCTGCGCCTGGATTGACGGTTTCTTCAAATGGGCCGTTTGTACTTTTACAAGATGCAAACAACGCTGACAAGGTTAGATATATTTCTAATAATACTGGAGAATTTCAATTTGGTATAGTTGATGATGATGGCACATCGAATAAAGATGAACATATGCGGGTCACAGCGTCAGGCAATGTTGGTATTGGCACAATACCAAGCACAAGTTGGCGTACATCGTTTAATACCACAGCTTTACAATTAGGTCAATCTGGTTCTTTGTTTAATCTAGATGTTTCTAATTCTGACAGACGGTGCATGTTGTCTAGTAATGCTATACTTAACGCAAGTGGTGATTTCCAGCATATAAGGGAAGGCGCTGTTTCAGTTTACAGTCAGCAAAGTGGTACACATCGTTGGTACACAGCACCTTCAGCCGGTTCTAGTGCTACAGCAGCAGCAACACAAAATGCACGAATAATATCAGAAGGTGCTTTTCAAGCAAGTCATAATGGAAGCTACAGAACTTGGGGAGGCAACATAGTTGGTCACCAAATGGTTAGTAACCTAAACAATAACGTCTGTTTTACTGCTGATGCAGAAGATTCTTCATTCCAAAGTGATGTGCAAAGAATATTATGTAATCGTGGTGCGTCTTCTGGGTATGATTTTTTAGTTTGTACTTCTGGTAATTTAGGAGATGATGAGTTCAAACTGCGTGGAGATGGCCAAGCGTATGCTGATGGTTCTTGGAATGGTGGCGGTGCTGACTATGCAGAGTATTTTGAAACGACAACAGGTAATGCAATACCAAGAGGAACTACAGTAGTATTAGACAACAATAAAGTTCGTGCAGCTACATCAGATGATCCAGTAAGTTCTATTATAGGTGTTATTCGTCCTAAAGATGATGGACAAATTTCTGCTATGGTAGGTAATTCTGGTTGGTCTAAATGGGGTGAAAAATACCTAACAGATGATTTTGGTGTGTATCTCATGGATGACCATAACGTAATATCTTTTGATGGAAAATCATATGAAAGTCATAAAGTTCCAGAAGATGTAACAATACCAGATGATGCTGTAACTACAACACATGATGGTAATGGATTAAAATTTCAACATCGTAGAGAAAACCCAGACTATGATCCATCTCTTACTTACTCACCAAGAGAAGATAGAGATGAGTGGGTAATAGTAGGTCTTCTTGGACAGGTTCGAATATTGAGTGGACAGACTATGGGTGATCGTTGGATAAAAATGCGAGACATTTCTGAAACTGTTGAAGAATGGTTTATAAGATAAACAAAAACTTCTAGTTGAGAACAGACTAAATAGTATTATAAGATTATAGGAAAAAACAATGGCAGCAATTATTACTGAACATTTCAGGCAACACAATGCAGAACAATTCTTTGAATCGTTCTCTGAGGCAGCGCCAACAAGATATTACCTTTTTATTGGTAAGAGTACTCCATTCACACTATCTACTTCTGGTGGTTCAGATAACTCTCCGCCAGTTCCAAATGATGATGTAACTCTGGAACACTACAAATGGGATTCTATGCTTGCTGCCAAATTAATCTCATCTTCGGATGTTTCATACGTTATTCCAAGACGGAACTGGACTAACAATACTCGATTTGATATGTATGAACATGATATTAGTTCAACTAACCCAACATCAAGTGGTGCAACAAACTTGTATGCTGGTACATATTACTTTATGACTTCTGACTATAGAGTCTATAAAGTACTTGACAATAATGGTGGTGCTGTGTATAGTGGTAACGAACCTACGTCTGAAACTTCAACTCCTTTTGAGTTGGGTGGGTATAGACTACAATACATGTATAAGATTACAACTTCAGAAGTTACTAAGTTTCTAACATCTGACTTTATTCCAGTAAGCACTGATACAACAGTATCGGGTGATGCCGTAGACGGATCATTGGACATTGTTCGTGTTACTGGTGGTTCTGGATATACAGATGGAACTTACTACTCTCCAGTGGATGGAGATGGTGCGAATGGTATCGTCAAGATTGTAGTATCAGGAAATTCAATTGCATCTCAAGGTTCTGCTGGTACAAATATTTATGCTGGTGGAACTGGTTATAGGTTCGCTAATGTGGACTTATCAAATGTCTATACTGACACAGGGTTAACTACTGCTGGTAATATCGGTAGTGGTACTGGTGGTGTAATTCAACCAATTATTTCACCAAAGGGTGGACATGGATTTGATGCAGTACATGAACTTGGTGCTCATTTTGTGATGACTAATGTTAAACTGGAACAGAATGAAGGTTCAGACTTTACAATCGCAAATGACTTTAGAGAAGTTGGTATTATTAAAGATCCATTTAATTTTGGTACAACAACAGTTTCAACTGCATCAACAGCAAGACAAACATTTAGTGTTACACTTACAGGCGCTCCGTCTGCTCCATATGAGATTGATGAAACTATTACACAGTCAACTACAGGTGCAGTAGGTAGAGTTGTTGAGTTTGATGCAACAAACAATATTATTTACTATCAACAAGAACAGTATGCAAACTATGGTATCGCTGCAAATGGAAACGTGATTGCATTTAGTGGTGCTAATGTTATTACGGGCGGTACTAGTGGTGGCGTTGGTACTGCAAGCACATATGCAAATCCAGAATTGCAACCAGACAGTGGGAAGGTTATCTATATAGAGAATAGACGCCCAATCTCTCGTGCGTCTGACCAAACAGAAGATATTAAAATCGTAGTGGAATTCTAAACAATGGAAAATACAAATCTTAATGTAGCCCCGTATTATGATGATTTTGCAGAAGACAAAAACTTTCATAGGGTACTCTTTCGGCCTGGATTTTCAGTCCAAGCAAGAGAGTTAACTGCACTTCAAACAATTTTACAAAACCAAGTTGAGAGACATGGTAGACATATGTTCAAAGAAGGAACAGTTGTCATCCCTGGCGCAACTGGTTTTACTAATGAATATTACGCAGTTAAATTACAGGGACTTTTGGAGACTACAGAAATCTCCACCTATATTCAAGATTTTGTTGGAAAGAAAATTACTGGTTCAGATAGTGGTGTTGTCGCAGAGGTTGTTCAAGCAGTCGCAGCAACTACAACTGATCCAATTACACTATATGTAAAATACGTTGCAACAGGTACAGACAATACTACAGTCGTATTCCAGAACGGAGAAAAGATTTCTGCTGATGATACAGTAGGTGCTTTTGGTGCTGGTATTGATTCTGCACAACTTCAAGCTACAGATGCAACTGCAATTGGTTCTTCTGCAAACATTCAAGAAGGTGTTTACTTTGTTCGTGGACATTTTGTTAAGGTAACAGAACAAAGAATTATTCTAGACAAGTATACTAACTCTCCATCATATCGTGTTGGTTTGACGGTAACTGAAACTTTAGAAACACCAGAAGAAGACACATCTCTTTTGGACAACGCACAGGGCTCTTCAAACGTAAACGCTAAAGGCGCACACCGTCTAAAGATTTCCTTGACACTTGCAAAACTTGCTTTAGATTCTATAGAAGATGAGAACTTCATCGAACTTCTAAGAACTGATGCTGGTGTTGTACAAGAAAAAGTAAGAAATACAGAATACTCAGTTCTCGGCGATACTCTCGCAAGAAGAACTTATGATCTATATGGTGACTTCACCATAAACAAATTCGATGTGGAGAAACTAGAGAACCTAGACGATGGTTTGAATGATGGTGTATATGCTGCAGGCGAAACTACAGACGATGGCAACACCGCTTCTGATGATTTGATGACAACACAAATTTCGCCAGGCAAAGCATATGTTCGTGGTTATGAAATTGAAACAATTGTTCCAACATATGTCGATATAGAGAAACCAAGAACATTTAATTCTTTCAATGGTGCTGTTACTCCTGTTGAGGTTGGAAACTTTGCATTGATTGAAAATGTTCATGGACAACCAGAAATATCACCAGAAATCTCAGGTTCAATTGGGAAACCATATCGTGATATTCAATTATTTGATACTCAGAACTCAAGTGCTGGTTCACCAAACGGAACAAAGATTGGTGTTGCTCGTGTTCGTGCTATGGAACATCATGCAAACCAAACTGGAACAGGTGTTGGTTCTATGAACTCAACTGCTCAATTCAAACTCTATATGTTTGATTTGAGAATGTTTACAAAGATTACAATGAGTGGAACTCCTGCCGGCGGTGCAGCTGGTGGTATGGTTACAGGTGCAAAAGTAACTGGTGCAAACTCTGGTGCATATGGATTTGTACATAGTGATAGCACTGGTACATCACTTGTTCTCACAACAGTTGTTGGTAATTTCCAAACTGGTGAGAAGTTGACTTCAACTTCTTCTAGTGTTGCTGACGAATTTATGGAAACCTCTGGTAACACAGATGTAACCGTATCTGCTATTTCAAGTTTCAACTTTGATGCAGTAAAGCAAGTTTACATGGACAGTACTGCTGGTTCAACTCAAGACTTTACTGCTGACTTGGTTCTCAACGAATCGTTTACAATTAATGGTACTATTAGTATTGCTGGTAGTGACTTGGATGCTGTTACTGGTTTCCAATCAGACTTTGCGTCTGACATTAGAGTTGGTGATATTGTTTCTGTTCCATCTGGTTCATCTGGTGCTTTGGAAACAAGAAGAGTTGATTCTGTAAGTGGACAAACCCTAGATTTAAGTTCTGACGTTTCGGGTGCTGTTACTTCAGTTCAATTAAAAAGACTGCGTGCTAAACTAGAAGATCAAAATAAAAACGTACTTCTTAGAAAACTTCAAAAAGAGACAATTAAAACTCTGAAGACAACTGCAAATAATTTTCTTACAGATTCGTCAATTACGATTCGTAAGTCTTTTGTGGGAACAACCTCAAGTTCTGGTGTTGTTACATTTACAACTACAGGTGCTAACGAAACATTTAACTCTGTTGACAACGAAGATTTTATTCTAGTTGTGACAGCTGCTGGTGGTGGTTCTGCTGCTGTCGGCGATATCATTAACCTTAATTCTAGTTCTGTTACGGTTTCCAATTCAAGTACATCTTTGACGATTACTTCAACATCTCTTTTAGGAAATGCTGCTTCAGTAAGACTTATTGCTACAGTAACTAAAACGTCTGCTGTAGAAAAGACTAAGGTTAGAAACAGAATGTCTATGACTATCGTAGACAACGATGGTATTGGTGGTGCCGCTGAATTCGGTACTTCTGCACATGATCACGAAATATCTCTTGGTTATGCAGACGTACATAAATTAAATGCTGTATTTGAATCTCCAGACGATTCTACAGACCCAAGACTTCCTCAGTGGACTCTTACTGGTACAACTGGTGTGTTCCTTCAAGGTGAGATTGTTACTGGACAGACTTCTGGCGCTAAAGCATTCGTAATTAATCCACAATCTCCAATGACTTTCATTCCTATCAGAGATGCAGTCTTTGATGCTAACGAACAAATTTTAGGACTAGAGAGTGGTGAAACTGCTACTCTAGAAACATTCTCTGCTGGTGACAGGTTAGTAACTAATAACTTTACTTTAGACAGTGGACAGAGAGACAACTTTTATGATATAGGTAGAATTGTAAGGAAAGGAAATGTTCCAGCTCCTGTAGGTAAGTTGCTGGTTGTGTTTGATTACTTCACTCACAGTACAGGCGATTTCTTTACTGTAGATTCATACGCTACTATTCCATATAAAGAAATTCCAACATACTCTGCTACTCGTGTTGACCCAGAGGTTGCAGAACCAAGTGGTGAATACGACTTGCGTGATACAGTGGACTTTAGGCCTCGTGTTGCTGATGCAACAATTTCTAACACTAATGTATCTTTGACAAGTCCTGCTCAAGTTTATACTGCTAATAAAGTTACAAGTGCATCCTTTACATTTGAGTCAAGAGATTTTGAAGGTAGTGGTGGTTCTGTAACAAACATTCCAAAGGATGGTTCAAACTTCGGATATGATTTTGAATTCTATCTTCCAAGAATAGATGCATTATATCTCACTTCTAATGGACAATTTATTGTATCGAAAGGTACTCCTTCTGAGAATCCATCTGACCCTCCAGTTATTCAAGAAGCTATGTTAATTGCAGAAATCGCTCTAAATGCTTATATTATAAATTTAGACGATGCACAATTGTTAATAAAAGATAACCCAAAATATTCAATGTCTGACATTGCTAAGTTGGAAAGTCGTATTGACAATATGGAATATTATACTGTACTTAACCTTTTGGAAAAAGATGCAGAGTCATTACAGATACAAGATGCAAACGGACTTGATAGATTTAAGTCTGGTTTCCTTGTAGATAACTTTGCTGGACACGCAACTGGTGATGTTAAACATCCAGACTATCGTGTTGCAGTAGATATGCAAGCTGGTGAGTTGCGTCCGAAATACTTTATGAAGAACGTATTGATGAACGAAGATAATACTAATGAGACTGATCGTGCTTCTAGTAATTATCAGAAAACTGGTTCTATTCTTACTCTTCCATATGAACATAAAGTTACTGCTGAACAACCATACGCTACTCGTGTAGAAAATCTTAACCCAGTGTTAAATTTCTCATGGGCTGGTGATATGAGACTTACGCCGGAAGGTGATGAGTGGTTTGAAACGAGAAGACTACCAGACTTGATTGTTAATAGAGAAGGCAACTTTGATTCAGTTCTTGCTGCAAATAGAAACGCAATTGGTACAGTATGGAACGCATGGCAAACTCAATGGAGTGGGGTGACTGCTACAAGTAGTACAAGATTCAGAGAAAGATCTTGGGCTCGTGCTCGTCCTAGAGTGCCATTCCGTCCTATCATTGAAAGAACCACATCAACTACTACAACAAGTAGTACAAGAAGTGGTATTACTACTTCAGTTGTTCCTAGAATTAGTCAAGAGTCTAGAGGTGACAGAGTTGTATCTCGTGCAATTGTTCCATTCATTCGTGCAAGAAATGTACACTTTGAGGCAACAGGTATGAAACCTTTGACTCAGGTTTATCCTTTCTTTGATAAGAGAAGTGTTGCAAAATATGTATTCCCAACTGGTGGTGGTGTTAAAGGAAAAGTATCTGACTTAGTAACTTCTCTGGTAGGTTCTTGGAGTAGTATTTCTAAGGTTGAATTTGATTTCCAAAAAATTGGTGGTGATCCACTAATCGCTACTATATCTTACAGAACACAAACTAGTGGAGCATATATTCCAATCAATACTCAACAGTATCCTGGCAGCACACGTTCAGTTGTTACTGAGAGTGGAATTAATCTTACACCAAACCATAATGGTAACGTAGGGATAAGAGCATTCTTTACTGATATAAACAATGCTCTTGGAACAGACGATAGACTGTATGATGTTCGCATTTATGATCAAGACGGAAATTTAATTCCTAGAAGTTTATATCAAATTGAAAGTTCTCGTAGATTTACTAATATCGGTAGGGCTATTGATGGAAGTACAAATAGTTTTGCTTTCTTTAATACATCTAGATTCTCTCGTAGAGATAAACAGTGTGAGATTACCATTAGAGTAATTGATGGTGCAAAAACACTTCTACCATCTACTGGAAGACTGAAGAGATATGACTATCTTCGTGCAGACGAAACATCTTTGGTTACAGACGCAGCTGGTTCTATTGAAGGATACTTTGCAATTCCAGATGCAAGAACAAGAAATAACCCAAGGTTCAGAACTGGTGAAAGAGTGTTTAGACTTACATCTTCTTCTACCAATACTAAGAGTCCAGAACCAGAAACTTTTGCACAGGCAACTTATACTGCTACTGGTGAAATCAGAAGTACTAGGGAGACTATTGTTAGAACTCGTAACGGTAGAGTTGTTACAAGAAATGTAAACCAAACAAGAACATCAAGTAATACTGAAACAAGAGATGCGATTGTTGGTTGGTGGGATCCAGTTGCTCAATCGTTTATGCCTCAAGTTGAGGGTGGTGAGTACATCACAAAGATTGATGTATTCTTCTCACAAGTGGATGATAATATTCCAGTTACATGTCAGATTCGTGAAATGAATACTGGTTATCCTACAACTAAAGTTCTGCCTTTTGCAAGTAAAACCTTGTTACCAGAAGAGTGTGCAGTATCAAGTGATGCTACTGCTGCAACAACATTTACTTTTGACGAACCAGTATATGTTAAGAATGGTGTAGAGGTTGCAATTGTTCTGCAAACAGATTCGCCAGATTACCTTGTGTGGATTTCACGAATGGGTGAAAAAGATGTTGGTGGTAAGAGACTTGTATCTGAACAACCATACTTGGGTGTTCTATTTAAGTCACAAAACAACTCTACATGGACAGCATACGATATGGAAGATTTGAAATTCAAAATCTATCGTGCTAAATTTGATACAACAAAAACTGGTACAATTAAGTTTGTAAACGATGCAGTGGAAACTGCTGACTTAGAGACTGATCCTATCAGATTATACAATGGTGTTACAAAGGTTAAAGTCCTACACAGAGACCATCATATGTACGATGATACACAGAATAATGTTACTATTAGTGGTATTACTTCTGGTGTAACATCTACACTGAATGGTGCAATAACAAACTCTGCAACAACTTTAACTCTTGCATCCACATTAACTGGTGTAGGAACAAGTACTGCCGTCACTCTAAAACTATTCTCTACAGATGCAGAAGGCGATCCAGTGTCAGAAGTTGTTACAGGAACAACTAATGCTACTGATGCTAAGATTGTTGAAAGTATCACTCGTGGAGTTGAAGGAACTGCAATCGCTTTTGCTACTGGTGTTAATGTCGAAAGGTATAGTATTGGTGGAATTCCTCTCACTGAGATAAACAAAACTCATACTGATATCAACGATGTTGAGATTGATAGTTATACTGTTGCAATCACATCCACACCAAGTGCTGATGGAAGTTTTGGTGGAAGTTCTGGTATTGTTTCTGAGAATGCTCAGATGGATCAGATGCAGGCGTTGTTCTCGACTATCGAAAGTCCAGATACATCTCTTACTGCTAAGATGAGAAGTACAAGTGGTACTTCGCCAAGTGGTACAGAAACATCTTTTGTCAAACAGTCTGTGTCACAAGCAGAGATTATTCCTATCAATGATAACTATGTTTTTGATAAACCAAGACTTGTTGCATCTCAGATTAACGAGACAAATGAAATGAGTGGGGAAAAGTCATTAGAGGTTACATTCACAATGCAGTCTCAAAAAGATAACCTATCTCCAATCATTGACTTGGAGAAGAGGTCAATCGTCACTGTTGCAAACAGACTAGATAATATTGATTCTGCTTCTGCTGTATATCCAACAACAGAATACACTCCACCAACTGCTCCAGATGGAGACAGTAATGAGTGTGTATATATTACTCGTAAGGCACAGTTGAAGAATCCAGCAAACTCAATCAAGTGTTACTTGGACGCTGCTAAATTTCAAAGTTCTGAAATTCAAGTGATGTACAAAATACTTCGTTCTGATGATGCATCAGACTTTGATGAGATTGGTTGGCAGTATTTCAATACAGATGGTTCGCCAGACGTTGCAGTTAACAATTCAATAAATCCAGATGACTTTATTGAAAGAGTATACACTGCTGATGATATTGGTGA
>Ga0098046_1000422_pt1 | contig 15585 bp, 24 predicted proteins | sample 11BtaG_FD_77067 | JGI IMG/M metagenome (GOLD analysis project Ga0098046, IMG submission 77067) | Marine viral communities from the Subarctic Pacific Ocean - 11B_ETSP_OMZ_AT15265_CsCl metaG | ecosystem: Environmental > Aquatic > Marine > Oceanic | place: Pacific Ocean | collected 2015-01-16
GAGTGTGAATTCAAATGAAGAAACTATTGTTAGCTTTGGGTGGAGTCCTTATGATTTCCTCACCAGCAAACGCAATTACCTGGGGTGAGTTCTGGGAACCATTCACAGACAATGATACAACGCATGTTCATTACAGGGGACACCGTTATCATCACCACCATGGTAGTCACAACCATTGTCATAATCACTATGATCGTGATTATAGTCACTGTCACCGACACAACCGCAACCACCATGGTGACTACAGATATGATAGACACTATTATGATGGACACGGCGGTCAAATTATTATTCGTTGATTTATGGAACTTAAAGATTGGTTGAATTCTCTTAACTTTACTAAAGAGAATCTTATTAGTGATGAACCCCATCTTGCAAAAGAGTATCCACCCTACATTATCAATCGTTGTATGTCTGGACATATGGATTCAGTCATGTATGCCCAAGAGATGAACAAGTATCACTTTCTTGATAAAGATTTGCAATATAATTTTTATCTAAATACTCTGAGAAAGAGGAAGAGATTCTCTCCTTGGATTCGGAAGGATAAAGTATCAGATCTTGATTATGTAAAACGTTACTATGGTTATAGTAATGAGAAAGCATCTCAGGTTATGAAGATTTTGACTCCTGAACAAATTACATACATTAAACAACGACTTGAAACTGGTGGGAGTAAAAAATGAGTCAAACTACTGAACCTCAGGTTCAATGGTCTCAAGATAAAATGATTGAGGTCAGATTGAATGAACCTGATGATTTCCTGAAAGTCCGTGAAACCCTGACTAGAATTGGTGTTGCTTCTCGTAAAGAGAAGAAACTATATCAGTCCTGTCATATCCTTCATAAACAAGGTAAGTATTATATCGTTCACTTCAAAGAACTATTTGCTCTTGATGGTAAGTATGCAAACCTTACTATCAATGATGTACAACGTAGAAACCGTATCACCAAACTCCTCTCTGATTGGGGATTGATTGATGTGTGTACAGAGGATGAGATCATTGATATCGCACCACTGAACCAGATTAAGGTTCTTCCATACAAGGAAAAGAGTGAGTGGGTATTGGAACAGAAGTACAATATCGGATCGAAAAAGAACCAGGGTAGTGAAACCCCCCAATAAAAAGTAGGGAGTTCAACACTCCCTTTTTTATGCTATGTCTTATAATTAGTATGTGGTCGTCGAAAGAGGCCACACATTTCAAACTCGCTTACTAAAGGAGTAACACATGACTACACTAGCACGCTACAACTCTGCAAACATCAATCAACTGATGGAACGTTTGCAACGAAACACGATCGGTATGGATGATTATTTTGATCGTGTATTCAGCTACGAAGCACAAAGCTATCCCCCATATAACCTCGTTCAGGTTTCTGAGGATGAGTCCCGTCTAGAACTGGCCTTGGCAGGTTTCAGTCAAGATGAGGTAAAGGTCTACACTGAGAAGGGTTATCTGGTTATTGAGGGACAGAAGGAGAGCTCAGACGGACGGGAGTATATCCACCGTGGTTTGGCATCACGTTCCTTCACCCGTTCCTGGTCTATCTCAGAAGACACTGAAGTCTCTGATGTAACCTTCGAGAATGGTCTCCTGGTGGTAACACTGGCACGAGTTATTCCTGAGAGCCGTCGCCGTCGTTATCTTATGGGAGGTGGCGATACTAAATAATCTATATCGTCGCCGCGGGAGGCACCTGGTCAGTAATCAGGTTGACCTCTCCCTTTTTTTGCACTATAATAATAGAGAGATATTATCTAAAATGACTGTAAAAGTAGTATTGCTCAAATCAGGTGAAGATGTCATCGCTGATGTTGAGGAAATGGTTGTAGGTGAACCAGCAAGAGTGGTTGGATACTTTTTCAACTATCCTTGTTCTGTAAAACTTCTAGGTAATGAACCTGTAAAGGATAGAAAGGATTCACCCTTCAGGCTTCGTATCACACCATGGGCACCACTTTCTAAGGATCAGAAGGTTCCTGTGGTATCTGATTGGGTTGTCAGTATTATGGAACCCATAGATGATCTTCTAGATATGTACACAACAAGTATTAAAGACTATGAACAAAGACAATCTAAAACTACTAGTTCTACCGACGAATCAGATTCTACTGACTCAGATTGAAGAAGCTGGTGGTGATATCGGTGAACCTGATTGTAGGTTGGTTGAACCCTTTGTGGTGAATGATGATGGAACCCTGGCTCCGTGGTTAGTTTCTCTTACCAATCAGAACTCATTCATGATTCATTCTGATAAGATCTTGACTATCGTGGAACCCAATGGTACACTAGTAGATAAGTACAGCGACCTGGTGAAGGAATGAACTTTTACGCCAATGTGATTATGGTTGGAAATGATTTCCTCGTTCGTGGTTATGAAAATGGCAAAAGAGTTCAATACAGGGAGAAGTTTCAACCCACCTTGTTTGTCAAATCAAACAGGGAGAGTGAGTGGAAGACATTGGAAGGTGAGAACGTAGAACCCATTCAACCTGGGTATGTTCGTGATTGTCGTGAGTTCTACAAGAAGTATGATGGTGTAGATGGTTTCAAGATCTATGGGAATGATCGATACATCTATCAATATATGTCTGAGAAGTTTCCACAAGATGAGATCAAGTGGGACATGTCTAAGATTAAACTTGTTACTATTGATATTGAGGTGAAGTCAGAAGATGGATTCCCCTCACCAGACTCTTGTTCGGAGGAGATGCTAACCATCTCTATTCAGGATTACAACACCAAGCAGATTCTTACTTGGGGACGTAAACCTTACACTCCATCACAAAAGAATGTCACATACTTCCACCATGAAGAAGAAGTGGATATGCTGAGAGCATTCATTAACTGGTGGAATGAAGATCCCCCAGAGGTTATTACTGGATGGAACTGTAGGTTGTATGATATTCCATATCTGTGTGGTCGTGTTGATAGAATAATGGGAACCAAAGAGATGAAGAGATTGTCTCCTTGGAATATCATTCAACACGATGAGGTATACATCAATGGTAGACCACACAACGTATACAATATTGCAGGTGTAACTACACTTGACTTTATGGATCTCTATAAGAAGTTCACCTATGTGAACCGAGAATCATATCGATTAGACTTTATTGCAGAGACAGAACTGGGACAGAAGAAGTTGGACCACTCAGAGTTCAACACTTTCAAAGAGTTCTATGATGGTGATTGGAAGAAGTTTGTAGACTATAACATCGTTGACGTGGAGCTGGTTGATAGGATGGAGGATAAACTTCGTCTGATTGAACTGGTGATTACTATGGCATTTGATGCTAAGGTAAACTTCGTTGATCCTATGTTCCAGGTTAGATTGTGGGATACAATCATCTATAACTATCTAAAGAAGAGGAATATCGTAGTTCCTCAAATGGATAGAACAGACAAAGATTCAAAGTTCGCAGGTGCATATGTCAAAGAACCGGTTCCAGGAGTCTATGATTGGGTTGTCAGTTTTGACCTTAACTCTCTATATCCTCATCTTATCATGCAGTATAACATCTCCCCAGAAACACTCTTGGAAGAAAAACACCCAACGGCCACAGTTAATCGAATTCTTGATGAGACGGTAAACTTTGAGATGTATAAAGACAATGCAGTTTGTGCCAATGGTGCAATGTATCGTAAGGATGTAAAAGGTTTCCTACCTGAGTTGATGGAGAAGATGTATGCTGAACGTAAGGCATTCAAGGGTAAGATGTTGAAGAGTAAACAGAAACTCGTTGACATTGAAGCTGAAATGAAGAAGAGAGGATTGTGATGGAATTGCCAGAGATCATTAGAAAGAACTCATTTGCTTGTTTTGGTAGTTTGAATGCTTCTGAGAGAGCAGTCATCTTAGTGGGTGATGATGAGTATCGTAAATCACTAGACCTTGAGAATGATAATGCTCCCTGTTGGAAACTTCCAAGCAAGGAATCATCAACATTTGTAGGTTGGAATCCACAATGTATTCCAACAATTGATTACATAGTATGGAAACTAGAACGCCTTGAAAAAATTACTACAGGAGAAATTCACTGATGGACTATAAAACTTCCGGTGTCGATATTGAAAAGGGTAAAGCATTTGTAGAACATCTCAAAATCATGGCACCTAAAATTGGTGGGTTCAATGGAATGTATCCCCTTCCAAAAGGATATGAAAGACCGGTCTTGGTGTCTGGTACTGATGGTGTCGGAACTAAGATGAATATCTGTAGGATTGCCTTTGACTACACTACTATTGGAATTGATTTAGTTGCAATGTGTGTCAATGATGTAATCTGTAGTGGTGCTAAACCATTATATTTTTTAGATTATATCTCTACTAAAAATATAAACTCCAATGTCAATGAGATTGTGTCTGGAATTGTTAAAGGATGTGAGATTTCTGGAATGGACCTTCTGGGTGGAGAAACTGCAGAGCATTACAGACAAAATGATTATGACGTTGCTGGTTTCTGTACTGGTATTGTAGAGAAATATGAGATTGTTAATGGTAGTAGTATCCGAGCTGGTGATGTAGTCATCGGTATTGAGAGTAGTGGTCTTCATAGTAATGGATACACTCTTATCAATGATATGTTGGGGAAGAATAAAATCTTCTATAAGGAAATGCCAGAGTTGTTAACACCAACTACGATCTACTCTCCTGTAATTCAAAAACTATTGGATGAAGTTCCTATTCTAGGTATGGCACATATTACAGGTGGTGGTATTCCAGAGAACCTCCCTAGGTGCCTCCCCAAAGAAAAAGGACTGAGTGTGAATGTTGATTACAATTCTTGGGAAAGACCAGAACTCTTTGATAAGATACAGAAAGCTGGTGACATCACTGAAGAGGAGATGAGGAACGTATTCAATCTTGGTATCGGGTTCTGTTTGATTGTCCCACCTGATGTGGTAGAATACACTCAAGCACTTATAGGTATGAAGTCCTGGGTCATCGGAGTAGTGGAATGAAGTTCAAAGCATTAGTATTCATCCGTCTGAGATCACAGGTTGATGACTCACCAGGTAATGCTGTGAGAGATTGTTGTAAAAGAATGTCTGAGTTAGATATCAAGAAACTTAGATTGGGTAAGGTAGTTGATGTTTGGTTGCAAGCAGAGACTAGAGAGTACGCTGAGAAGGAACTCGAAATGTTGTCTGATAGATTCCTTGCTAATAAAGTCATGGAAGACTGGGATTATGAACTAACTGAGATTGAAAACTTTCCTAAAGGTATTGAGGAATAATGGGATATCTAATCGGTGGTGCTGGTGAAGGTGTAGAAGAGGAGATTGTACAATCTGGTAAAGACTATTCTAAACTGTCTGATAGAGAACTTCTAAGTCTCAGGGATCAGACAGTAAAGGATGTTGCTAAGTTCAACAACTTTCAGATGGTTAGAAAGATTTGTTTGAACTCAGCTTATGGTGCGGTTGGTAACCAATACTTCAGATACTTCAAACTTGCAAATGCAGAAGCTATCACTCTGTCAGGTCAAACATCTATCAGGTGGATTGAGGATAGGTTGAACAAGTATCTGAATGAACTCCTAAAGACTGATAGTGATTATGTTATTGCCGTTGATACTGATTCTGTATACCTTAACCTTGGTCCTCTTGTTGATAAGTTCCTAGCAAAACAAAAGGACGATAAGGAGAAAGTGGTGAACCTTTTAGATAAGGTTTGTCAGGATAAACTAGAACCCTTCATTGATGAGTGTTATGTGAAACTGGCTGACTATGTGAATGCATACGATCAGAAGATGCAGATGAAGAGAGAGAATATTGCTGATCGTGGTATCTGGACAGCCAAGAAAAGATATATCCTCAATGTGTGGGATAGTGAGGGTGTTCGTTATGAAGAACCCAAACTCAAGATTATGGGCATCGAGGCTGTCAAGTCATCTACACCTGCTCCCTGTAGGAAAATGATTAAGGATGGTCTTCGAGTGATGATGGAAGGAACTGAAGATGAGATGATTAAGTTCATCGATCAAGCTAGACTTGAGTTCAACAAACTATCAGTAGCTGAGTTGGCATTTCCCCGTTCTATTTCTGATGTAAATAAACATAAGAGCCACACAACCATCTATGGAAAGGGTTGTCCTATCCATGTGAGAGGTTCACTACTTCATAACCACTACATCAAAGAGAGAGGTTTGGATAACAAGTATTCTCTTATCAATAACGGTGATAAGATTAAGTTTGTTTATCTTAAGAAAGCCAATCCTATTCGTGAGAATGTGATTTCATTCTTGAATGATTTTCCGTATGAACTCGGACTTGATAAGTATATTGATTATGAGTTACAATTCAACAAAGCCTTCCTTGAACCTGTAAAGGTCATTCTTGATTCCATTGGATGGAATGTTGAGAAAGTTGCAAACCTAGAGTTATTTTTTAGTTAATGGATTTCCTTAAAGAGATTGTAAAAGAGATTGGAGATGAGTACACCCAACTGGCAGCCGACATCGACGAAACCGAAACTTACGTGGACACGGGTTCGTACATCTTTAACGGACTTTGTTCAGGTAGTATATTTGGTGGCGTATCTGGGAATAAGATTACTGCCATTGCTGGGGAGTCTTCTACTGGAAAGACTTTCTTTAGCCTGGCAGTCGTCAAGAATTTCCTTGATTCTAACCCTGGTGGTTATTGTCTATATTTTGACACTGAAGCCGCTGTTAACAAGTCTCTTCTCACAAGTAGGGGGATTGACCTAGACCGTTTCGTTGTAGTGAATGTAGTTACTGTCGAACAGTTTAGACAGAAGGCACTACAGGCTGTTGATATCTACCTCAAAACACCAGAGGAAGATAGGAAACCCTGTATGTTTGTGTTAGACTCTCTGGGTATGTTATCTACAGAGAAAGAGATTCGTGATGCTCTTGATGATAAACAGGTTCGGGACATGACCAAATCACAGTTGGTCAAAGGAGCCTTCAGAATGTTAACCCTGAAGTTGGGACAGGCTAAAATCCCAATGATTGTTACTAACCACACTTACGATGTTATCGGATCTTATGTCCCGACTAAGGAAATGGGAGGCGGCAGCGGCCTCAAGTATGCCGCGTCTACGATCATTTATCTCAGCAAGAAAAAAGAAAAAGATGGAACGGCTATTGTCGGAAACCTTATCAAAGCTAAAACAGCAAAGTCAAGACTTAGTAAAGAAAATAAAGACGTAACAGTTCGTCTTTATTATGATGAGAGAGGTTTGGACAAATACTATGGTCTCCTTGAGTTAGGAGAAGTTGGTGGTATGTGGAAGAATGTGGCAGGTAGATATGAAATGAATGGTAAGAAAGTATATGCAAAAGAGATTCTTAAGAATCCAGACAAATACTTTACACAGGAAGTTTTAGAACAGTTAGATGAAATCGCGAAAGAACAATTCTCCTATGGTTCAAGTATTTGACCATGTTCTCCCTGAGGACTTGTGTCATAATCTCATAGATCTATTTGAAGACTCTGAGAAGAACCATGAATACTTTAATGATGATTACAAACCCTGTTTTACACAACTGAACCTCAATCAACACAACCCAGAACTGGTAAAGGTTCTGGTTGGATTTGTTCAGAAAGCATACGGAATGTATTCAGTTGAGGTTAGAAGAAAACATCTACCAAGATTGAAATCTCTTGAGCAGTTCAGACTTAAGAGATATCTTCCTGGTGGAGAAGAACGATTTGATGAACATGTAGATGTGGGTAACCACGAATCTGCAAGAAGATGTCTTGCCTTCTTATTTTATCTAAACAATAGTGACGGAGAAACATATTTTCCTGAACATGACGTGACAATCCACCCAAAGTGTGGTAAAGTATTAGTGTTCCCTCCAACATGGGAATACCCACACGCTGGGTTGGCACCTACAAATACAAAGTATATTTTGAGCACATACATTCATTATGAATAAGGTTGAGTTTCTAATCCTAAGAAGTCTTCTTCACAATGAAGAATATTTGCGTAAGGCTTTACCATTTCTCAAAGATGAATACTTTGAGGACGAGGATCAGAAAGTTGTATATCAAGAGATTCTAAGTTTTACAACTGAGTATAATGAACTTCCTACAAAGGAGGTTCTCTCTATTGAGGTTGAGAAACGAAAGGATATCAATGAGGATCAGTTCAAGAAAATTGCTCATCTGATTTCACATCTAGATGATGAACCAGCAGAGTTTGATTGGTTGTTAAACACTACTGAAAAGTGGTGTCGTGAACGTGCTATCTACTTGGCACTGGTTGAGTCTATTGGTATCGCAGATGGTCAGAGTAAAGATAAAACTCCAGATGCAATTCCTTCTATCCTATCTGATGCTCTAGCTGTTAGTTTTGATAATCATGTTGGACATGATTACCTAGAAGATTATCTAGAACGATATGAAGCCTATAATAGAAAGGAGAATAGGATACCATTTGATCTAGAATACTTCAACAAAGTTACAAAGGGTGGTCTTCCTAATAAGACACTGAATATTGCTCTTGCTGGCACAGGTGTTGGTAAGTCTTTGTTTATGTGTCATATGGCTGCCTCTGTTCTTCTTCAGAACAAGAATGTTCTATACATCACTATGGAGATGGCTGAAGAGAAGATTGCAGAACGTATTGACGCTAATCTTTTGAATGTGAATATCCAAGAGGTGGCAGAACTTCCTAAACAGATGTTTGAGACCAAGGTAAATAATCTAGCAAAGAAGACTCAGGGAACCCTGATCATCAAAGAATATCCCACAGCATCGGCACATAGTGGACACTTTACATCCCTTCTTAACGAGCTTGCACTTAAGAAGTCATTTAGACCTGATATTATTTTCATTGATTACCTTAATATTTGTGCTTCCAGCAGGTATCGCGGAGGTAGCAATGTCAATTCATATACGGTTATTAAGTCTATTGCTGAAGAACTTAGAGGACTCGCTGTCGAAGCGAACGTACCTATCGTATCTGCCACCCAGACCACTCGTTCTGGTTATGGTAGCTCTGACGTTGAGCTTACTGACACTAGCGAGTCCTTTGGTCTCCCTGCTACTGCTGATCTTATGTTTGCCCTTATTTCAACTGAAGAACTCGAATCCTTGGGACAGATACTGGTGAAGCAGTTGAAGAACAGATACAATGACGCTAATGTGTATAAGAGATTTGTGATTGGTATTGACAGAGCCAAGATGAGGTTGTATGATTGTGAGCAGTCAGCTCAGGACGATCTCCTTGAAAGTAAAACCGAAGAGGAGTATAATTATGAGGACAAACCTAAGAAATCATTTGAGGGATTTAAGTTTTGAACGGTTACTATTCAGTGTTTAATCCCAGAGGTGAAAAGATTGCCGATTGTGGTAGTCAAAAAGATGCTGTCAATCTTCTCAATATGAGAAACAATAGATGGGAAGGACATTACTATACGTTTAATCCTCTTCCTGGTGATATAATTGATGTCAGTTCCGGTAAACAACTTCCTACCCGAGACATCGTAGTTAATATGGATGGTGGAGTAGGTGGTTCTTGGGAAGAAATTGAATACACAAAACAACTCCCTGAAAATCAACAACAACCTTTAGACTTATGACTGTAGACACACAACGATACCTTGAATTTGTAAATGGCGTTACCTCGGAACAAAGTAAAGATCACGAAGCTTTTGTATCTCGTATCCAAGAGCTTGAAGAACAGGAGTTTCCTACCGAGCGATTGCTTACTGCTGCTGTAGGTATGTCTGCTGAGGCAGGTGAGTTTACTGAGATTGTCAAGAAGATTGTATTCCAAGGTAAACCTGTCAATGAAGAGAACTTGTTTCATATGAAACGAGAACTTGGTGATATTATGTGGTATGTGGCTCAAGCCTGTATGGGACTAGATACAACCATTGATGAGATCATTGAAATGAATGTAGAGAAACTTGAGAAACGATACCCTGGTGGATCGTTTGATGTTCACTACTCTGAAAATCGTAAACAAGGAGATCTCTGATGGATGGTGCAGTTCACGCATGGAATACCATGAGTTATGGAGAAGGATTTCTCTTCTCCGTCTGGTTACTGGGAATGTATTTTATTAAACTAAAAATGGATCAGAGGTTTGGTCGATGAATCTTGAAATGAGTAGACGTGACGCAATTGTTCTACGTCATCATCTTTTCTTGTATACAAAAGATCACCCTGGTTTCTTCTCTGACGAAGGTATTCTAAAAATCAGAGAGATTTCACAACAACTAGATAAACAAATTGGTAAAGAAGAAAACCTATGATTAAGATTGAAATGGATGTTAGAGCTGCAGCCGCAGTGAGAGCATCACTCTTTCGTGATACAAAAGAGTATACATATGATCCAACCTGTTGTCCTCAACGAGTTGTTGATCTTCGTAACGTAATTTTAGATTTGGACACACAAATCGAAACAGAAATCCAAAAAGTAATTGAATCACAAACTGAGGAGGAATCCAATGAAACTACTGACACTTGAAGACTATCAGAAGGCTGGAGAAGAGTTTTGGCCTAAGTATTGGTACGTCTCTAAAGAACTCGGAGAGGGTGCTAAGGTTGAGGACATTCTAAAAGTTATGGAATCTCTTGGCGCTGTTGCTTTGAAGATTAAAGTAGAAGACAAACTATCTGGTCCATTTGGATTTAACAAAAAGAAAGATGACGAATCAACGGAAGAATGAAACCCTGGTTGATGAAGCATTCTATGTCTGGGAAACTAGATATGGACTATGGTCAACAGAAACAAAAGAAGGTCGTGGTATGATGACTGGAGCAACTAGAGATGCTGTTGTTGTAATGACACGGTGGCATCTCAAGTGTGAACAAGATGGAACTCTTGATCAATACACAAGAGTTGTAGGTAGTGGAATAGTTGATGGTAAGTTGTGATTGATCAGTTCTTCAGACTCTTGTCGATGTTTGTCATGTTGTTTAACATGTGTAATCAAAGTGACTTCAATAGACAACAGTGTATGAAGGACTGGGATGTGTGGTTGTATCCCGAACTTGTAAAAGGATGGGATCTATACACAGAAAAAGAAAAACCCTATCAAAGAGAGAAGGAAATATTAGAAGACATAAATAACTAATAATAGATTTGTTGCTAGAACCATGCAAGATATGAGAGATCTGTATAAGGCATATTCTGCCGTACATGATACTACTATTAAGGAAGAACTAGATAACTCGAAAGATCAGATTTCTGCAATGAACTTTGGTCAACTGACCGAAGGTGATTTGCTTGAAGTTTGTGAGGAGATTGTAGAAGGTTTGTTCCAGTATGGTTGTGACCTAGACACTGTACATGAAGTTGTTGGTTCTGTTATGGAATCGACTGTAGAAGGTGAACTTCCTGCACACAGAAAAGAAAAGATTGTTCGTATCTCTGAAGCATTTGATAAAACCTTTGAGAAGGTAGCTAGTAGAGCTGAGAGAAACTGTGAAGAAGAGTTCCTCAAGTATCGTACTAATAAACCTCTGAATGAGAAGTGGCAAAATAAGTTGAACAATGAAGTTGGTAATGAGAAACTTCATGCAGCTTTGATTCACGAAGATAGAGAAACCATCAAGGGTGGTTTGATTGAGATGATCTCCAAGGTCATTGAAGAAAAGAAAGATTCTTCTTATCTTGAGACAGATATGAAGAAGAGAGAGAAGAATAATGAGAAGGCTCGTAAGGACATGGAGAAGATTCCTGGTCAAAAGAACCCTCACTTTGAAGAAGTATCAACTCTGAGAAAGGGTTGGGGTGATGCATATGCCGCTATCTACGAGAAGAAACTTGATCCCGTAGGTCAGGAAGATGGTGACATCGATAATGATGGTGATAAGGATTCTTCTGATAAGTATCTCGCCAAGAGACGTAAGGCTATCGCCAAGTCTATGGGTAAAGATGTAAAGGAAGGTAAGATGTCTGATGAAGACATCAAGAAGCGTGTTGGATACACTTCTGATGAAACTCGCCAGAAAAGACTTGACAAAATCAAAGTCAAGTTTGTGAAGAAAGAAGAGACTGAAGTTGAAGAGGGTTACCAAGAACTCTCAAGAGATAAGAGAAACACTATGTTCCGTAAGGCAGGTAACCTGTCACGTACAGCACTACAAGGTGGTGACAAAGGAACTGAGGCACACAAGAAGTCTGGTAAGATTGTCAAGGCACTGAACAAAGATGCTGAAAAGCACAATAGAAACGACGTGAAGAATGAGGAAGTAGAAAAAGTTGATGAAATCTTGGCACCCGCAATTGCAGGAACCCTTGGAGCTGTAACTGGTAAGAAGGATAGAAAAGTCAAAAAGGCAGTTGGTGCTGGTTCTGGTGCCGCTATTGGTGGAATGTTAGGTGGACCTCTTGGTGCTGCTATTGGTGGTCTCGCAGGTGGTGCAATCTCTGACGAGGTTCAACACAAGGGAGTAACTTTCTCAGAAACTGAACTGAAGAAGTTTGAAGAGATTTCAAAATCTTGGGAAGACTGATCGATGACGAGAGACGTATTTAAATATTTTAAACATGTAAGGTCTCTCCAAGAAGATAAAGGAGCTGAGAAAGCAGCAGAGCTTGGTTATCAACACCAGGCTCGTGGTGTATATCTAGATCCTAAAACTCAGAAGAGATATAAGAATGTTGGCGATAAGTTAGAACCTATCGTTGTTGAACCAACTGCCGAAAAGGGTGGTGGTCAACAGAAACCTGATACCAAATCATTGGGTCAGTTTAATAAGGATGCTACCAGAACACAACCAGAGGCACAACCAACAGCATTACCACAAATTCCTGATGGAGTTAGTGATAATGAGTTTGCTGCTGCCAAGGCAAAAGAATTTACTGGTGGTAGAGATGTAACACCAGAAAGAAAGGAGTTCCTTGATAAAGTATCTAAGACACTGGTTGCATTAGGTAATCGTCAGGCAGCTGCTGAGGTAGCTGATGAAGAGGAACCTGAAACACCAGAAGAAACAGAAGCACCAGAAGAAAAGACAGCTGATGATTTCCCCACTATTGACCAGAAACTAGAACAGGAATCTGAAGAGGCTACTGAAGACAATGATTTAGATGATGATGAAGCCTTTGAAACTGAGTATGAAAGGTTCCAACAGGAAGCCGAAGAAACCATGAGAGGTTTGGCTGATAGACAACGTAAGATGATGGAGAAGAAGTTCGGTAAGTTTACTGAATCTCTGAAGAATATTCCTAGTGCTACTGATAAGAAATCATTCTTGGCATCAATGGCACACGCCAAGACATTTGAAGGTCGTGTGAATGCAGGTGCTGGTAAGAACAATCTTGGATATGCTGATGTACAGAACTTGATGGCCAATCGTGACAGATTGATTGAAGGATATGGTGATGGATCACCTGAACATATTAAAAAGTTTGTTGATTCTGTTCGTTCGATCGAAGTATCTGATGATTTTGTTGATGCATCTTATGATGTTCTCCCTGAAACTTTCAAGAAATCATTGAAAGGTAAAGGTCAAGTTACTGGCGATAAGTATGTGTCAGATGATAAGGCACATAAAGACATGCACTATCTGGGTAAAAACCCAGATGGTACAGCAAAGAGAGGTATGGCTAGTACTAATGATAGGGCTAAGTTGATGTGGAAGATCTACCTGGAACAGGGTGGTCGTGATGCCTATACAGGTCTCCCACTTGACATTCAGTCAATGGATTTGGAACATGTTCGTGGTTTCAACAATAAAGATGGTGGGAAACCAGGTAAAGAAGAGTGGGAACAGAGAGAAAATGATGATAATATGACCCTTATCAACTCTAATATCAATCAAACAAAGGTTGATCTGTCTATGAAAGACTTCTTTGAACAGAGAGTTGATCCAGATAAGGACAAATCAGAGGAAGACTTTGGTGGTATTGAGAAGTTATTTGACAAACAGAATGAAATTATGAGCGTTGGTGAGGAACTTTCCAAAACACTTTTAGGTGAAGGTGGTAAGGGACTTGGTAATGAAGTAACTAGAGAAGTTCTTAGAGAACACTTTAGTGGTGATGACACCAGGTATAATGATCTTAGAGAAGAGTTCCGTAAAGTTGCCACTGATGAAAAAGATAAGAAAAAGGCTAATGGAATGAAGTCTAAGATGGGTAAAACTCTTCTGAAAGCTACTGGTTTGGCTCGTGGTATTACTGATCCTTCAGGTAGAAGAACAGTAGCACTTCAAGAGAATGTGTATCGTGGTTTCTTGGAGTCAATGGCTGGAGCAAAATCATCAGATCGTCAAAAGTATATGGACGGATGGGCAGAAGCAATCAAGGCAGGTAATGATGAGAGAACACCTAAAGCAGTCAATAGAAAACTGATTGAACTTGGTTTGATCGATCAAGAGATCCTGGACGATAAGAAAGCTGGTCGAGTGTTCCGTGAAGAACTTGAATATCTTGATAGGATGAATGGAAGAAACACGATCGAGAGGTTGAAAAAATCATTAAGAAATCCCGTTTGACTTGACACAGTGGTCAAGGTGTGTTAGTATTGTCGTATAGTAAAAAAGTCATTAATGTCCGTTAGTCTAAGACTCTCTCATATTGAGGAGATTGAGTTGTGTAAGTCAGCACAACAAGGTTGTGAGAAATCCATGGAGAAGATGGTGACTCATAATCTTGGTCTGGTAAGTAAACTTGCCAAGAAAATGTATTACAAGAATGAGCAGTTCTCCTATGAGGATATGTTCCAAGAAGGTGTCATCGGCTTGATGAAAGCCATTCGTAAGTTTGATCCAAAAGAAGGTTGTAGGTTCTCTACTTACTCTTACTATTGGATCTATTGTTTTGTAAGTAAGTTTCACACTAATCACTATGGTAGGGTTCGTGTTCCTTCACATGTAAAAGAGAAGCTCCGTAAGTTGGAGAAGACTGACATCAAAGGTTTCACTACATTGAAGAACTCACTTCCTTATGTTGTGTCAATGAACTCATCGATTGGTGATAGTTCAACCCTTGAAGATCTTATCTCAGATGACTATTATCGAGAACTTGATTGTGAAGTAGAAGTTGTTATTGATCAGATGAGAAAAGTTCTGAACGAACGTGAATACAGTGTAATGTGTCATCGTTATGGTTTGGACGGTAAAGATCAAATGACACAACGTGAGTGTGGTAAGGTATTTGGTGTAAGTTACGCCATGATCCACTTGATTGAGAAGAAATCACTAGATAAACTTAGAAGATATTTCAACTGATAAATACTACTATGGTTGTATGTAGAAGATGAAAGATTTTTTCAACTTCCTTTCGGAGGCTAGAGTATCTAAATCTGCTGAAAAAGCAAAGAAACTTGGCCTCACTAGTGATGGATCAGGTGGATGGGTAGATAGACAAGGTAATGTTCAAGCAAGAACTATAGGTGGGGAACTAGTATTCTCACAAAAGAAAGGACCAGCTGCAGAGAGAGAAACAACAGGAAGAGTTGCTGCAACTAAGGAAGATCCTAAGGCACAAACTCAAAAACAGGTAGAACCTGAGGTTGAGAAGAGTAAAGATGATCAAACTGATGGTGATATGAAGAATGGGGAGACAATCACCCTAGTCTTCGGTAGATTTAATCCACCAACAGTTGGTCATGAGAAGTTACTTAATGGTGCAAAGAGTATTGC